>OCAE01000713.1_pt1 | contig 18758 bp, 16 predicted proteins | sample 1495581 | NCBI WGS metagenome assembly OCAE01 (sample SAMEA2580278, study PRJEB22360) | human gut metagenome | biome: human gut; feature: human-associated habitat; material: faeces | place: Denmark | collected 2008/2010 | reverse complement strand
GCCTGCAGACCCTGGTAAGCCGCTGCATCTCACCCCTGGACAGCGCAGTCCTCACCCTGGGGACCATACACGGCGGAACCGCGGGCAACATCGTGGCAGCCGAGACAGAGATGACCGGCACCCTGCGCACCACGGACCCTGCCGTGAGAGAGAAAATCATTGACGCCATGACCCGTCAGGTAAGCTGTACCTGCCAGGCCATGGGAGGCAGCGGGGAGGTTGTCATTGTCCCGGGATATGCCGCCCTCATAAACTCAGACGAAATCGTGGATGTGCTGGTGGAGACAGCCGAAGAGGTCCTTGGAAGCCAACACATCCATCCAAAGAAATTCCCCAGTCTGGGGGTGGAAGACTTTTCATTTTTCCTGGAAAAGGCAAAGGGAGTTTTCTATCATCTGGGATGCGCCAACAGGGAAAAAGGCATTACAGCCCCCCTTCACAGCCAGGACTTCGATATCGACGAAGAATGTCTTAAGCTGGGAGTACAGCTGCAGGCCCAACTGGCCCTGAAACTTTTAAAACGTGATATTGCTTAGAAAAACCAGAATACAGGAGGAATAAAATTATGAAGGTTTATATCAGTGTGGACTTTGAGGGGGTGGCTGGCTCCACTTCCTGGAGCTCCACCAACTTAGGTGATTTGGAACACGGTCCCATGGCCAGGGAAATGACCCTGGAGGCAGCCGCGGCATGCAGGGGAGCCCTGGCAGCCGGAGCAACAGAAATCTACATAAAGGATGCCCATGAATCCGGCAGAAACATGGATATCTCCCTTCTTCCAAAGGAAGCAAAAATCATATTGGGCTGGAAATACTCCCCTGATTCCATGGTCTGCGGTCTGGACCAGAGCTTTGACGCCCTCATGTTCGTGGGATACCACTCTCCTGCCGGTACCAACGGCAGCCCCCTGGCCCACACCATGAACCGCAAGACCAATTACATTAAATTCAACGGCAAACTGGCTTCGGAATTCCTCATGCACGCCTATGTGGGCGCATCCCTGGGCGTTCCCTCGGTATTCATCAGCGGCGACAAAAATCTTTGCAGCCATGTCCATGAATACGATCCCGGCATCACGGCGGTGGCAGTGAAGGAAGGCATGGGCGCAGCCACCGTCAACCTGGCGCCGGAGATGGCCCAGGAGCTTATTGAGGAAGGCGCGAAGAATGCCCTTCTCACAAAGGATGCCTGCCATCTGGAGGTGCCTGAAACCATTGTCATGGAAATCAACTTCAAAGACCATTTCCAGGCCCTGAGGGCTTCCTATTATCCTGGAATGGTGATGACCGATGATTTTACGGTTTCCTATACCGCCCGTTCCATCAATGAATTGATGACAGCCAGGATGTTTGTGCTGTAAGCGGGAAAGGACTGTTCATAGTAATAAGGACACCAGATAGCTTACATTATCTGGTGTCCTGTATTTTTATACACGTATTTTTATACACTCTTCTGCTTCCGGTTCCTGGCAAACATGACTGCGTACTCCAGGGAATTCTTCAGGCTCAGCTCGCTGGCTGTTCCGGTTCCCGCCTGGTCAAAGGCCGTTCCATGGTCCACAGACACACGGATAATGGGAAGCCCCAGGGTGATGTTGACGCCGGCCACCGCGTCCCAGGCCTGCTTTTCCTGGTCATAGACAAAGCCCACCACCTTAAGGGGGATGTGTCCCTGGTCATGATACATGGCCACCACGATGTCATACCAGCCGCCCCTGGCTTTGGAGAACACGGTATCCGGGGGCACAGGGCCCTCTGCCCGGATTCCCTCTGCCCTGGCAGCCTCAATGGCCGGGATGATCTCCTGGATTTCCTCCTGCCCGAACAGACCGTGCTCACCGCTGTGGGGATTCAGCCCTGCAACTGCAATCCTGGGATTCTCAATTCCCATCTCCCTGCACGCCTTATCCCCAATGCGGATTACATCCAGCACCCGCTGCTTCTTAACCCGGTCGCAGGCCTCCCGCAGGGACACATGGGTGGACACATGGACCACCCGCATGTTCTCATGGGCCAGCATCATGGTATAGTTTTTTGTTCCGGTCAAATCAGCATAAATCTCCGTGTGGCCGGAATAGTGATGGCCTGCCAGGTTCACGGCCTCCTTATTAAAGGCATTGGTGACCGTGGCATCCACCTGTCCGTCCATGGCAAGTTCAATTACCTTCTCCACATACCGGAACGCAGCGTCCCCGCACATGGCGGACACCTGCCCCCGTACCAGCTCATCCATGGAAACCAGACCCATGTCCAGCACGTCTATGGTCCCGTGGGTAAAGGCAGCATCCCTCACATCCTTTACGGACCGGACCTTCATCTCCTCATGGCCCGCGATTTTCAGCGCGGCTTCCAGGACACAAGCATCTCCCACAACAATGGGCCTGCATGCTTCATATATGGATTGGTCGGCCAGAGCCTTCACGGTAATCTCAGGTCCTATACTGGCCGGATCACCCATGGTAATACCTATTATTTTTCTATCTTCCACGCTTACGCACCTCTACTTTATGCAGATAAGAAACAAATATGGGACAAAGGATAGCTGTCACAATGATGGCAGCGGTAATCTGTGCAGTGGCTGGGCCATGAGTGGGCGGGGGCCGCTCCCCCTACCGCTAAAAGGGTGGCGTCCACAGCTGCAACCGATGCCGGTGTGGCGGCAGCATTGCCGGCTGTGGTTCCAATGGCTCCGCCCACTTCCGGATACTCCATGCGCAGCAGCTTATAAATCAGATAGCCGCCCAAACCGGTAATCAGGGTACAGGCAACGCCCAGAAGGATTCCGGGGCCTCCTGCTTTTAACAGGTTCATGATGTTCAGTCCCGCTCCCAGAGGAAATGCAAAGAAAGGAATCAGCATAGTGGCTCCGGGCTCACAGAACTTGCGGATATCTTCGTCCAGGTTGCCCAGTATGCATCCCACGATAACAGGGACAATACAGCCTATCAGAATAGACATGGGAATCTTGGCAACACCGGCCGCTCCCAGGGCAACCATGGTAAAGAAGGGGCCGTCATTGATGGAAAGAATGGATACCGCGCCTACGTCGGTCGCATCGCCGTACTCTCCGGCCAGGGCAGCGTACAGTCCGCCGTTGGAGTTGGCCAGAGCGCCTACAATGGCCAGGGTGGAAAGTCCCAAAAATCCCTTTTCCCCAAAAAGAGTACCGCAAATCAGTCCGATAATAATGCCGATTCCAACCTTTACCGCCGTGATGACCACGCCTTTATATATCGTAACGCCGGCCTTCTTAAAATTAATGGTAGTGGCGTTGCAGAAAATAAAAACAGCCAGGATGGGCATGGCCCCTGATTTCCACAGATATGTGGTGAAGGTTCCGTCAAACGCGCTCCACAAAACATTTCCGAAAAAGGTGTTGACAATTGCTCCCAGAAGCGGCGGCACTACCATCAAACCTCCCGGAATCTTCTTAACTGCCTGTAAAATCTTCATACTTAATGTTCCCCCTGTCCGGCTTTTATAAGCCTGATAATATTGTCTGCCGTATAAGCCAGGTTCTCCTGGCTGCGGTGTCTGCTGACGGAAAAATCCTGAGGAAGCCTGTTAATGGGGAACACCGCTGTCACACCCATATCGTAAGCCTTTCCAATCTCGTCGTCATCTGCTCCGCCTACCACCGCAATCACGGATTTGGCCTGTTTTTTAGCCCTCTCTGCAATTCCAATCACTACCTTGCCCCGCAGGCTCTGGGAATCCAGCTTACCCTCGCCTGTAAGAATGTAGTCCGCGTCGCCTATGATTTCATCAAACCGCACCGTATCCAGCACGGTCTGAATCCCCATCTGAAGTCTGGATCCAAAGAACGCAATCATGCCTGCGCCCATGGCTCCGGCCGCCCCTGTTCCCGGCACCTGGCTAATATCGGTTCCCGTTGCCTGGGCAATGACCCTGCTCAGATTCCTGATTCCCTCATCCAGCTGAAGGACCATGGCCTCATCCGCTCCCTTTTGGGGTCCGAAGATAAAGGACGCTCCTACAGGTCCGTACATGGGATTGTCGATATCGCACATGGTGACGATCTCCACCTGCTCCAGAAGGCTGTCCCTTCCGGACAGGTCGATTCTGTCAATATCGGCAGTTGTTCCGCCGGTGGGAATAAACTGCCTGCCGTCCCTGTCATAAAACCTAATGCCAACCGCGGCCGCAGCGCCGCAGCCTCCGTCGTTGGTGGATGATCCCCCCAGGCCCACAATGATTTTCTTCACACCTTTACGGGCTGCGGCCAGAATCAGCTGTCCCACCCCATAGGTGGTGGTAAGCCTTGGATCCTTCCTGTCCTCCACCAGGGGAAGCCCGGCGCAGGAAGCCATCTCGATAACAGCTGTCTGTCCTGCGTCTATCAGTCCGAAATAAGATTCCATGTCCTCAAAATAGGGATTCTTAACCGTGACATACTCCTTAACACCGCCCACTGCCGTGATAAAGGCATCCACGGATCCCTCGCCTCCGTCTGCCACCGGTATGGAGACGGTCAGGCTGTCAGGAAAATGCTTTTTTATCTTCTCATCCATCACTGCGCAAATCTGGCTGGAGCTTAAGGTCCCCTTGAATGAATCAGGTATTAAAATAAACTTCAAATCCGTATCCCCCCTCTTATCCTCTTACGATAACAGACACACCGTCCGGTATTACCGTTACTTTGTAATCTTCCTTATTCACCATTGCCTTTGCCTTGTTAAGGGCCTCCTCCATGGTGTGGGCCGGAATCATGTGAAGCTCCTCCACCAGTTTATCATCGCAGGAAGATACAAACACAATCCTGGCTTTTAACATGACCCTTGCAAAAATCTGCGACTGCCACTGGTCTATGATGGTTTCCTCCGGTTTCCGGTCCATAAAGGTCTTCATCATACGGTTTAAATCCTTTTCATCCCGGAAGGTCTCATGGAAATATTTGCCGCCGTGGCCGTCCGCTGCCTTGGAAAGCATAATGATAACGCCGCCCTCCTTCACCGTCACCTCTGCTGCCGTCATGCCCTTTACGGACTGGTAAATGTTCTGGTCCAGAGGATAGCCCCCGTTTGTGGATATTACGATATCTGCGGGAACAGCATCCACCTGACACTTGGAAGCCAGGAAATCCCTGCCCGCACGATGGGCCAGATCACAGTCCCCTGCCACTGCAAAGATGGGGTCATGGGCGGAATCAATCACCACATTGACGATAAAGTCCAGACCCGCCACCCTGGCTGCGTACAGCATGTCATTGTGGATGGGGTTGCCCTCGATGATACCGGTCCTTGAATGCAGATCGTCAATAAAAGCTGAGTTGTGGTTATACATAACCGTCTCACGGCTGGCCACGCCCGGAAGCACGCTTTTTCTGCCGCCTGAGAATCCGGCAAAGAAATGAGGCTCAATAAACCCTTCCGCAACCAGCAGGTCCGCTTCCACTGCCAGCCTGTTAATGTACATATTTCCGCCTGAAGGCAGCTTGCCCAGATAAACCATGTTGTCCGTGTCATCACAGTCATGGACTATAATGGTTTCATGTTCCGTAATCTCAGGGCCGAACTTTGACTCCAGTTCCTCCCTGGTCGTCTCCCTGTGAAGTCCTGTGGAAATAAGAATGGTAATATCAGCATCCGGATTGCCCCTGCGGATTTCCTTCAGAATGAGAGGCATGATAATGCGGCTGGGCACAGGCCTTGTGTGGTCAGACGAAATCACCACAACCTTTTTCTTGTCAATGGCCATATCACATAGCCTGGGAGTCCCGATGGGATGCTCCAGCGCCTCCTGCACCAGCTGGGTTCCCTCCATGGGTGCCTTGTAATCATGGAGTTCTGATACAAGCACACCGGCCAGGTGCTCCTCTTCAATTTCCGCTTTCAGTGTTTCCTTTCCATAAGGCAGTAAAAATTCTCTCATGGGTTATATTCCTCCTCTTTCTTTTATTTTCCTCATGGCAAACGCCGCAGCATCCTCTGTGCCGAAAGCTCCTGCCTTTGTTACCAGTTTAAGTCCCTCACAGGCCCCGCCCTTAACCCTTACCAGCGGGACGCCCACCAGGATTTCAGCCAGTATCTCGGAACCGTCCGCCCCGATGTTCATGAGCATACCCAGGGCCGTATCCCCGCCGGTGAGATATACCCCCGATACCTCAACCGAGTCCAGCACCTCTTTGGCCATCCTGCCTATGAGTGAGCGCACATAATCCCCCACCTCAGTCAAATCCATCCCGCTTTTCTCTCCCACTTCCTGGGAAAGCTCAATCAGTTCCCGGTCATAAGCCGTATCTGTAAGAAGGATGGTATCTCTCCCGCTCTTTAAATATTCCACAGCCATGTCGCGGTATTCCTCAGGCCGGGCTGTTCCCGTCATGAGCTGGGCCACAGGTACCTTGACCATGGCGTATCCGGCCCTTTCACAGTAATGCATCTGTTCATTGGCCACCGAACTGATGCTGGCCACCACGCCAAAGGACGGAAGGGTGGGCTTTTCCAGTTCCATCATGTTGTCTGCCATTCCCGCCGTCCCCACATACAGGGTCCGCCGCCCGTCCTGCCTGACTGCCGCAATGATCCGTTTCAGGTCATCATCCGACTCAGCGTCGCATACAAAGATCCGGCCCCCGTCAAGGGAAAAGGACTGGCTTCTTACGTCCGGCAGGTATTTTAACAGCACCGGTTCCTCATAAACCTGCCCCAGCAGCTTTACCAGGTTATCTTCCATTACCGGATTCTTGGGGTCCTTGGATAATTCTGTCTTACAGATTTCCACACCGTTTAAACACTGCACCCCGTCCATAGTGGTCCTGCCCAAGGCGGGAAGGGCCGGGGCAAACACCACAAGCTCCGGGCAAAAAGCATCATCCACTGCCTTTATTTCCTGGGCAATATTTCCTCTCATAGTGGAATCCACTTTCTTTATTATGTAGCGGAACTGTCCGAAATCCACCTGTTCTAATGAATGACGCACGATTTCATAGGCATGGCCGGGCAAGGCATTCCTGCTCTCCGTATCAATCACAATTGATTTTTGTGAATCCACCGGTTTTCCCGCAAACAGGACTTCCGTCGGATATCCTCTCCTCTTTAACTGCACTCCCGTATCATTTGCCCCTGTAAAATCATCCGCAATAATCAGATATCTCTCTTCCATTGGCTCCCAACTTTCCTTTATTGTTCACTTTTGAAACATATTAGTTTCCTCTATCAGCTCCATAGTTTATTGTAATATAGGGGGGCTTTTCAATTCAAGGAAAATGTTGTATAATATGTTTAAAATTGCAACATTCGGAAGCTGTATTTTCCAGAGGAGGCAGAATGGGTGAAAAAGTCAGGATACTTGGAATTGCTCCCTATAAGGGATTGGTAACATTAATGAAACGGTACGCAGGCCAAAGGGATGATATCCAGCTGACAGCCATGCTGGGCAATGTGGAAACAGGACTTTCCCTGGCAAAGGAACATTACAGGAACTATGATATCATCATCTCAAGGGCCAATACCGCCAGCCGCATTGCGAAAGGCGTACCCATCCCTGTGATTGACATTGGAATTGATTATTATGACGTTCTTCTCTGCCTGAAAACAGCGGAGAATACAAAAACAAAATTTGCAGTCCTGGGATTCCGTTCCCTGACCACCATTGCAAAAAGCATATGTAATGTTCTTAAGATACCTACAGATATATTTTCCATCAACACCACGTCCGAAGCCAGCTCCCTTCTGGACAAACTAAAGGAGCAGGGTTACAAGACCGTCATTTGCGATACGGTGCCCTACAACTATGCCAAGCTGATCGGCATAACCCCTATCCTTCTCACCTCCAGCATGGAAAGCCTGAAAGCCGCTGTTGACCAGGCAGTCTATACCTGGCAGACCCACAGGGATTTATACCACTCCCTGTCCCTTATGCACCAGCTCTTAGACAGCAGCGCCAACCGCTTCCTGGTGCTGTCCCGGACAGGCGAATGCATCTACACCACGCTGGAGGATGAGATCGCGGTCCCCATACAGGCAAAGCTCCAGAATGAACTGGAGCAATGCTGCACCGGACGGAAGCGTTCCTTCTTTATTACAGTAAACAACCAGATGTACTCCATCACCTCCCATCTGGTGGATGAGACCCTGAGCCCCTACATCATCTTCCATATCATGCGCTCCGAGATTCCCCTGGCCTACTCAAAATACGGGGTGACCATCATGGACAAGCAGGCTGCGGAGAACAGCTTTATGGACAGCTTTTACAGCAATACGGAGCTGGCCAGAGAAATCCTTACCAATACCGAGGATGCGGCTCCGTCTCCGTCCCCTCTGAGCCTTATGATAACAGGGGAAACCGGCACAGGAAAGGACCGGGTGGCTCATATCTACTATGCAAAGAGCCCCTTGTGTGACAACCCGCTCTACGTCATCAACTGCTCTCTTATCAGCGATAAAAGCTGGGACTTCATCACCAAACATTATAACTCGCCCTTTACGGACAACGGAAATACCATCTACATTTCCAACCTGGACTCATTGCAAAAGCCCAAGCAGAAGCAGCTGCTCTCCATCATACTGGACACCAACATGCATGTGCGCAACCATCTGATATTTTCCTGCACCCAGACCGCGGGAAGCGCCACCCCCCACGTGGTCTTTGAATACACCAATGCCCTGGGGTGCATTCTGGTGCCTATCAAACCACTGAGGGAACAAAAGGAGGACATCATCTCATCTGCCGGTCTCTATATCAATACCCTGAACCAGGAACTGGGGCGGCAGGTGGTGGGGGTTGACGATGAAGCGGCTGCGCTCTTGGAGCAATACGAGTACCCTTACAACAGAACCCAGTTCAAGCGGATATTAAAGGAGGCCGTCATACGGACAGACGGCCCCTACATCTGCGCAAAAACCATACAGGAAGTAATCCAGAGGGAAAATGTTCTGTTTTCCGGATTTCCGTTCCCGGTCCATGCATGCTCCGGCTCCACCAAAGAGGACGCGGATGCCGTTCCGGGAAACTCCAGGCTGGCGGTTTCCCATCCCTCCCCATTCTGCCTGGATACCAGCCAGTCTCTGGATGAGATGAACCGGGATATCGTGCACTATGTCCTGAATGCCTGCAAAGGCAACCAGACCGCAGCAGCAAAAAAGCTGGGTATCAGCAGGACTACCTTGTGGCGGTATCTGAACCGGTAAAACTGCACCATTACAGAGCTTCCTTTTTATTTTATCTCTGTTATAATAAAACCAGATATAAAGACAGGAGTAAGGAGCCATGACGGAAAGAGAAAAAATGCTGGCAGGACAGCTCTATGACTGCGGCGATGCAGAATTATTAACACAGTGGCACAGAGCAAAGGATTTGGTAAGGGATTATAACAGCACGGATTCCGCGGATACACTGAAAAAGAATCAGATCTTAAATGAGCTGTTAGGCGGAAGGGGGGAAGCCCTTTGGATCACCGCGCCGTTCTTTGCGGACTACGGCAACAATATTTATTTTGGAAACAACTGTGAAGTCAATATGAACTGCACATTTTTAGATGATAATGTGATACGTATCGGGAACAATGCGCTCATTGCCCCTAATGTGCAGATATATACGGCCTTTCATCCCACAAATGCAATGGACCGGTTTGGAGTACCGCAGCAGGACGGTTCCTTTGCGTTCTGCAGGACACAGACAGCTCCTGTTGTGATTGGGGACAATGTTTGGATTGGCGGAGGCGCCATTATTATGCCGGGTGTCACCATTGGCGACAACGTGGTGATCGGGGCAGGGAGTGTGGTTACAAAAGATATTCCCAGCAATACCGTTGCATACGGAAATCCCTGCCGGGTCAGAAGGGAAAACAGATAACCTTCTGCATGAAACAAATTCCGGGGGCATTAAACCAACAGGACGCCGGACAGTAAGATTGTCCGGCGCCCTGTATTTTATATTCTGTATTTTATATTCTGCATTTTATGTCATATTTCCATGCCACCTGTCAGTGGCTTGCCCCCACTTCAATCACAGGCTCTCCCGGACCGGTTATCCATTCCGCGCCGTCCTCTGTCACCAGCACCTCATCCTCCATCCGAAAGGACAGATAAATGGACTCCACTCCCTTTTCCAGGTCATAGGGATACACTCCGTTTTCCACGGCAAACACCATGCCTGGCTTCAGTTTTTCATTGGCTTCATCGTGTATAGTGGGATACTCCACCACGTTGAGGCCGATGCAGTGTCCGCTGGAGTGAAGCAGAAATTTCCCAAATCTGGAATCCCGGATGTATCCCTCGCAGATGCGGTTGATCTCAGCAATGGAAACCCCCGGCTTCATGGCCTCCTTTGCAGCCGCTGGCCGTCGTTGCCATTTCCCGTTCCTCCCGTGGCACGGTTCCCAGATAGAACACCCGGGTAAGGTCGGACGCATACCCGTCAATGTGGCCGCTGATATCCACCAGAACATACTCACCTTTCTGAACCACACGGTCTGTGGCATATGTATTGAATGTGCAGTACTTGTCAATACCGCTGGTAACGGTCAGATACGATATTTTATCCACTCCGCCCCGGGCCATGCGCATGGCAATGCCCTTGGATATGTCCTTCTCCGTTGTCTCTCCCGCCACAATAGTCTTTCCTGTTTCCAATATTGCTTGTTCCGTTATCCGGCACACATGGCGGATTCGTTCAATTTCCCATGGCGTTTTCACCATCCTGGCTCTCTGTATAGCCAGGGATCCATCCGTGAAACGGATGTCCGGCTGGGAATCCATGATTTTCTTCAGCAGCTCCATGGACCAGAAGTACTGCATGCCGTCTCCTGCCTCCAGGCCAATGGTCCCTGTATCCGGCTGGATTTCCTTTATGATTCTGTCAATGATGCTGATCGGCTCCTCCCCCTCCAGAGGCCCCAGGTTTCTGCTGGCAGTTCCCCAGCAGTAGATGCGGCTGGTCCAGCTGGTATACTGTACCGTGGTCTTCTCCAGTATTCTCAGTATAATAGCCGGATCCCCCTTCCTGGGCACCAGCACATATACCGGCCTGAAAAGGCTGGATGTATACCAGGAGCGGTAGCCGGTGGAATAATATATATTTTCAGGAGTGGAGAGCATAAGCATGTCTATGTCCTGCTTTTCCATCTCAGCCTGAAGCTTTTCATTGTGGAGCCGGAATTCTTCCGGCGAAAAAGATTTGTATTCCTGTGTCATATTTCCTCCTAACGATTATGCAAAGATTCCTAAAAGTCCGCCTGCCAGACCAACCACCGCAACCAGGATGATAATATTGACAGACGACCAGCCCTTCTTTACCAGTTTGTATGTGCCAAGGGTCAGCAGCAGCGGAAGCGCTCCCGGGAGAATCACGTCAAACAGCTGTTCCTGGATATTGAACATGACGCCTCCGCCCACAGGGACCATAAGTTTTAATCCCAGGGTCACATAATTGCCTACCAGTCCGCCAAGCACCAGGCACCCCATAATGGATGCGCCCAGAATGAGCTGGTTAATCAGACCGCTTTCCATAATGGTTACAATGGCATCGCTGCCCTTTTCATATCCCAGCTTGTAGGACTGCCAGTATATGGTCCACATAAACAGGGCTTCCACTATAATGTAGCCAATAACCCCCATGATGTTGCCTGTATTGGTAATGCCGATGAATAATGTAAGGAGCAGCGGCGTCACCACGCCTCCGTCAATGGTATCTCCGATGCCTGCCAGCGGTCCCATAAGACCGGATTTAATGGATGTGATGGTATCCCCTGTAATCTCCTCAGAGCCCTGGGCCCTCTTTTCCTCCAGAGCAGCGGTCAGGCCAATGATACAGGCCCCCCACTGAGGCTCCGTGTTAAAGAACTGCATATGGTTCTGCATCAGTTCCGCGCGTTTTCCTTGGTTATCCGGGTAGAGTTTATTGATGACAGGCACCATGGCGTGACAGAAACCGGTTCCCTGCATCCTCTCATAATTATAGTTAGCCTGATTGAACATAATCCACCGGAGCCAGGATTTGCGTATTGTCTTCTTGTCCAAAAGTACATACTTGTTCTCATTATTTCCCTCTGCCCCAAACAGGCTGCCGCCCATGGCGCTCAGCTTATGGCCTTTTAACTGCATATAAATCAGGGTGAATACAACAGCTGAAAATCCCAGAGATATCATATCCAGCCCAAAATACTGGACCAGAAGGAACCCGAAGAAAAAGAATACCACGGACTCACCCTTAAATATGGATTTTAAGGTCAGGGCAATACCTACTGCGGGAAGCATGCCGCCGATGGTGGTAAGGACGCCCACTATGTTTTCTCCCAAAAACTGGATGACAGACTTAAGATAATCTGTCCCAAAATATACCATCAGGAAACAGGGTATAAAGGACATCAGAAACAGCAGCAGCTGGGGCAGCACGATATTGGGTATCCAATAGTACCTGGTGTCCCCCTTTGCCGACATTTTTTCCGCTACCCGGACCCAGGCCGTATTGACCGTCATCTTCACCACCCATATGATGGTTCCCAGCAGTCCCACAGGAACTGCCAGAGCCATGGCTGTCTCCACAGGAAGATTGCCCGTAATGGCAATGGTGGTTCCCACCACGCCGGCCAGACAGATATCACCGGGAAGGGCTCCGCCGGCTCCGATGAATCCCAGATACAGAATGTTAATCTGGGCTCCCACCATGGCGCCCTTTACAGGGTCTCCCAGGATAACGCCGGCCAGGAAGCCGGAAACAAGGGGCCTCATGACGGTCCACCAGTTTACACCCAGAACAAATGCACTATTTCCCCAAAAGTATAACAATGACAATAATGTGGCTGTTAAGATACTCATATGCTACCTCCTCCAAATCAAATTCTGGCCTGCTTCACTAAAACAGGCTTCTGATGTTAACGGCCTTATCATTCGGAACCAGCTGATAAAAGATTTCCACTCCCCCTTCCACAATCCGTTTAAAGCATTCAACCTCCTCACCGCTTGCCGACACATTCCTGTTAAAGGTCTTCCGGCCGTTCTTGGCCCCCATACCGCCCAGAATCACCTTCTTTATTTCAATCCCCTCTTTGAGAAGTGACTCTATGATTTCCGGAACCTTCACAAGTATCAGAAAATTCTCTCCCTTCACCGGCTCCTCCTTCAGGAACTCCCGGGCTTCGGATACCGACTGTATCAGCCCCTCCACCCCCATGGGAGCCGCTGCCTTGTAGATGCGCTCCATCAGCCGGTTCTGGGAAAGCTCGTCATCAATAATGAGTATCTTATTGATTGGATACTGCTTAATCCAGGCAGTCACTACCTGGCCATGAATCAGCCTGTCGTCAATTCTTGTCAAAACAATGTTTTTCATATGCTTTTGCTCCTTTCCTATCTGTATCAGTCTGCGCTTATCAGTATCAGCCAGCGCTTGTCTGTATCAGCCCGAACTTGTCTGTATCAGCCCGTACTTGTCAGCTCATCTGCAGCAGAACGTGGCTGTCTACAATCCCTTCCTTGGCCGTGTCCACCAGTCCTGCAAAACTTCTGCTGTTTCCGTCCAGCAGACGGCGGTTGATGGCCTCTATCAGCAAAGGGAGATTGGTACCCGTGATGTGTGTAAAGGAACATTCCTCCTCCAGCTGAATCATGGTGTTAAACGGTGTTCCGTACATCAGATCCGTAAGCACCAGGACTTCCTGGCCTGAATCATTGGAGCGCCGGATGGATTGCTCCACTCCGTTTCTCATCTCCTCCAGATTGCACCCCGGCTCCACACAGTAAGTCTCGATATCAGGCTGGTTGCCCAGGATGAGCCGCGATGTCCTTACCAGGCTTTCGGCCAGTGAACCGTGTGTGAAAACAATGATTTTATACATATTATCTCCCCTCCGTAATAATATTCTGTATGAATTCCGTCATGGCCCAATCCGGGCAATTGTCCATGAGATAGACCATTTTCGATGCAAAAAGCATAAAATCCCAATTGGACATATCCATAATCACTTTATCCAGCTTCTTTTGCAGCAAATCCGTCACAAACTGGCAGCGGTTAATGCCCGCCTCATTATGGACATAGACAAACTCCACTTCCTTTAATGCAGTGACCTTTAAAAATCCTGTCACAGGTATCTCCATCGGCTTCCGGTTCCGCACTTCTACGGCACATCCGATATCGTACAGGTCATTCCTGGCTCTCATAAGTTCCCGCAAATACAAATCCTCCCTGTGACGGCATGATTTCAGCAGATTGTTGATGGCCGAGCAGTCCTTCTCATCCAGCAGAGGCGAGATAAGCGCATAGGGTATCACATGTTCCCTGCTCCCCAGGGGCACCGTAGATAAAATCAAATCATATTGTTTTTGGGACATTTCCAGAAAATGATTGTAGTCACTGCTCACCACAGTCCATTGAGGATAATTCTGGGATAATTTATGCTTCAGGATATTGGTGATGCTGTTTGACATGTTGGAAACCAGTATCACATCCATTTTCTCCTCATCAGCCAGCAGCTCGCCCTGTATGTACAGCATCAGATAACAAATCTCATCAAAACTTATCTCCGGCAGCCTGAACTTTTCCGTCAGTATTCTGCATATAATCTGACATACATTGATGGTACCCTTATAATTTTCAAGCAGTATGTCTATGATTGGATTCCTGGCCGGGGTGCTGGATGCAGCCCGGTTCAGCATCAGCGTAATATGGGATATCACGTTCACATAAAATGTTGATTTTGTTCTCAGATTGATTCCTGTAATCACAGAAAACGCATCAATAAAATCTTCACCGAAGGCCACTGCCGTTTTCCTGGATTCTTCCTCCGGCAGTTCCTTCTGCATCAGGAAATTCCCAAGATGGGTGGCGGCCAGAACATTATAAATATGTGAAGTTTCGGATACAGACAGCGTATACCGGTAAGAACCGCTCAGACGGGAGGCCAGCTCAAACGCAATGGCATCCAGGGGATCCCTCTCCTGTTTCCGGTAATTGCTTTTTAAGACCGGCTCCATGAGAAACCCATTTCTCACCCTGTAAATCATCACTAGCAGGTTCACGGAAAATTCCATGTATTCCCGCTCGTCAAACCTGTAACCGGCAGACGTCTCAATGTGTTTTATGAGTCCTTCCACAAAATTCAGGTCTTCCTCCGTAAAGATGTCCAGAATCGTCATCAGCGTTTCCGACTCAAACATGCCTGTGGCGGCCGGATTGCCTCTGGTATTGGCATTTATATTATTGTCCAGAATATACAGCAGCAGTTCCGCCAGGGCCTTGCGCAGACAGCTCTCTGTTCCCTCTACCGATGTCCCCCCATGTCCCTGGGTGATTCTCAATTCATGCTTTCCGGCAAAAGGCACAAGGGCTTTCAGATCCCCGGCTATGCTGCTCTTGCTTACATAATATTTGTAGGCAAGTCCGGACAGCGAGGTGGCCTCATCCGAATAGAGCAGAAGGTTCAGGGCGATATCCATTCTTCTGGACAATTGGTTCCAGGACCTGGATAATGCGCCGGAATCCATAAGTTCCATCATATAAGCTGAATTCATCAGCCTTTCCCGCTCCTCCTCATTGATTTCAAGCCTGATTCCGGTTCCGGGCCGGCTCTCAATGACTCCGTTATAGGACGTCAGAATCTCATTAACTCCGTGAATCATTCTGCGCAGCGTCTTGTCCGATACATCCATTCTCCCTGCGTAGAAGCCCACGGGCAGATACTCTTCATGTTCCAGCAAAAGTCTCAGAAATGCAATCTGTCTTGAATTCACGTCTTATCCTCTCCATACCTCCCAGGTGCCTTTTGATAGCTTGATTATAGCAAGTGCAGCTGAGGATTGTTAGTTTTACGGTTTCCTTAATTTGACCGGAACCATGTGGACAAAACTGTACATACATTTGAACATAATGACGTGCCTGTATCTCATGTTCCGGTGAATATCTGCCTATTGTACCACGACAGCCTTTGTAATATAAGGTGGGGGAAAATCAGCCCGGAACCGGGCGGGGCGGGCAGGATGGGCGGAATGGCTGAGATGGCCGGGCGGAATAGCTGGGATGGTGAGCCGGGATGGCCGGGATGGCCGGGATGGCGGGCGGGATAACCCGGATGGTATCAGTTCAGTGGGAAATGGAACCGTGTATAATAGAATGTGCACAAGGTGGCGGCACGAAAAAAGGAAGCCCTGATACAAAAGGCTTCCCGGACAAAAAAATAGAGCAGGTGATGGGAATCGAACCCACGTATCTAGCTTGGAAGGCTAGTGTTCTACCATTGAACTACACCTGCATGAAATCAATCTATTTAATTATAATCGGGGTGACAGGATTCGAACCTGCGACCTCCTGGTCCCAAACCAGGCGCTCTAGCCAAGCTGAGCCACACCCCGGCGCCGGCATAATATAACCTGTCATCCAATCCCGTCTCTCGACGCAAGGATTATTATATACTATGCCTTCCCAAATGTCAACAAAAATTCTACAGAAAATTCAGCGAAAAATGAGCCTCCCCCTCTTTGTCGATCTCCATGAGCATGAAAGAGGGCTTATGTCCGTCCTGGCGGGGATAGGACAGGCTTCCCGGATTCAGCACAATCAAATCCTTATCCCCTTCTTTTTTCTCCACCTCATAGAAGGGCCTGTGGGTATGCCCGAACATAACGATATCGAAACCTCTGGCTCTGGCCTCCTGCTTCAGGTACTCAGCTCCCACAGAGACATTATAGTAATGTCCGTGGGTCAGAAGGGTCTTATACCTTCCAATCATCAGTTCCTTCTCTTTATCCAGGCATGAGAAAAAGTCATTGTTTCCCAAAATTATCTCTAAATCGCAGTCTTCATTGACCCAGGTGGCAATGGCATGTTCACTTCCCTCTGCGTCTCCCAAATGAATCAGCATATCAAGCGGTCCGGTACGCCGGATTACCTCTTTTAGATTTTCATCCCTTCTGTGGGTGTCACTGACAATTAATATCCTCATCCTTCGTCCTCTCCATCTCTTACTTAAGCACACCTTCCAGGGCTTCCTTCATGGCCCTTAATGCCTTCCCCCTGTGGCTGATTTCATTCTTCTGGTCCATGGTGATTTCAGCGGATGTCTTGCCGAACTCAGGCAGATAGAGAATGGGATCATACCCGAAACCGCCCTCCCCAGCCGGCTCACCGGCGATAAGCCCCTCCATCACAGCCTCTGTGTGGAGTACCTGGCCGTCCGGCAGCATGGCCGCGATGTTGCACACAAACCTGGCGCTGCGCTCCTGGCCCCCGGCCTCCTTAAGACGCTCTATGATACTCCGGTTCTTAACTGCATAGGGCGTATCTTCTCCCAGATACCGGGCAGAGTAGATACCGGGCTCCCCGCCGATATAATCCACCTCCAGGCCGGAGTCATCTGCCAGCACAATATCCCCGGTCAGATTCCACACAGCCCTTGCCTTAATCTCGGCATTCTCCCCAAAGGTGGCACCGTTCTCCACGATTTCCGGTTCGGCGCCCGCTTCCTTCATGGAAAGTATGGGAAGCCCCAAATCAGCCAATATAAGGCGTATCTCCCGCATCTTTCCCTCATTACCCGTTGCAAATATGATTCTGTGTCCCATATCAAAAATCCTCTGCCTTCTGTTCCTTTTATAAACCGCTTTTATTTCTTTGTATATGCCTTCAGGCACAGGTTGCAGGACTGTGTTTCCTCCACATGTTCCCACACCTTTCCGTCATGGCTCAGATACCCTTCGCCGTCTGTTAAGTCCACCTGGGCAATGCCGTCCCCTGCGTCGTATTCAATGGCCACCGGATGTACGGTGCCAGGCGTTATTATTTTAACTATTATAGCAAACTTTTCGTTGTCCTCCAAGGGGATTTTTTTATCCAACGGAATCGTGTAATAACCGGCATTGTCCAGCCTGCCCTTTGCCAGCAACATCCGCCTATCCAGGGCACGCTCCATTTCCCCGCCCCCTGCATCGGGCAGATTCCGGGCCAAATAAAGCTCGTACTCCGTATTCTTGTCCGTTGCATAGAAACCCGCGGCTGCCAGATTCTCTCCCTTATCCGCCCTGTAGGCATTGGCAAACCAGGCCTCCTCCTGTCCGTATCCAATCTGACCCACCCATCCGCACAAATCACTCTGGTGAATGTAGTCATAATTGTCCACCGGCTCCACACCTGTGTATACAATATTATGAACACCGATATTGCTGTCAAAATAGGATACATAAAAATATCCCTGGTCACCAAAATCCTCTCCCCAGCTGTTGGTACAGATAAATGCGCCGTCCCCTGCCAGGTCCAGATTAAAATTTTCCCTAGAGTAATTATCATCCCATCCCACGATGACAGAATCATGGTTGGGCTTTTCGTTTCCAATGTAACAATAGGAGTTGGTCTCTCTGTTATAGTACACAGACTGGCTCTGGTAATCCCTCATGGATGTATAAAGGGAACTCTGTACCCCGCCTCTCAGGTACACGGCCCGTTTAATGGCCTCGTAATCCTTGGAGGGAAGGACCTGAATCTCCTGTACATGTACGCTGGGCGCAAGGCCGTCCGGCGAAACTCCATCCCCATATGGGTCCTGGGATTCCAGCACCGGCCCCTGCCAGGCCAGAAGATAGGCCATGGACATGGTATACTCCCCTCCCTCGTCCTGTCCCAGGAGAAAACTGTTGTGCATGGACATATGGTCTACCGCAAATGTCATGGACTTTCCCGGAAGCAGGGATGATTCCAGGGCTGTCAGGGACGCAAAAGCCCAGCAGGTTCCCAGGGACCCCTGGTTTCCAATCTGGGGCGCCCTGCCTGTCTTTCGGTAATCATAGGCAGAAGGAAGCTTTATATTGGCCA
>OCAE01000710.1_pt1 | contig 18816 bp, 16 predicted proteins | sample 1495581 | NCBI WGS metagenome assembly OCAE01 (sample SAMEA2580278, study PRJEB22360) | human gut metagenome | biome: human gut; feature: human-associated habitat; material: faeces | place: Denmark | collected 2008/2010 | reverse complement strand
AGTGCAGATGTCAGAGTTAATTACTCTCTAACAACTACACTTTTATGGTACTAAATATTGCCATAATAAAATATTTTTGCATTTGACAGATACATCCCCAAATATTAGAATTAGGTATATAAGTCAAAGGCTCCATATAAAAGGTAAGACAATTCCATTACGGGAGACAGAACGACCGTAAAAATTCATCTAAGAAACTATGCACCAGCGCCGGCGATGACATATATGAAATGTTACAGGAATTTCCTGAAAAATAAAATGGATTCATCAATTCGGCTTTAGGAGTAAAAAAAATGAAATATTTTGGCCGCGGATTAAGTGAACAGCACAAAGAATTAAGCAGCATCATCCGAAAGACTTCGGAGACCGAACGCTCAAAAGACCTGTTTCTGCAAATACATGCAAAGCTGCATTCTTCTGTGGCATCCGGTACAGACAAAAACGAGGTGGATAATCTTTTATGTGATTTGAAACAGAACGAATATGCCATCATGCCGACAGGAAAAGATGAAACTATTGCGTGGGGTTTGTGGCATATCGCCAGAATCGAAGATTTGACCATGAACATCCTGGTCGCCCGGAAAGAACAGGTGTTCAACCAGGACTGGAAAGAACGGCTGAATGCCCGGATTACAGATACCGGAAATGCACTCTCTGACGATGAGATTATAGACTTTAGCAGAAATGTCAATACAGAGCAATTGATTTGTTACAGAAATGCCGTGGCGCAAACGACAAGGGACATAATCCTCAGCTTAAGTGCCGCTGATTTAAAGCGCCAGATCCGGCAGGATGATATAGAGAAAATCCTGTCCGTTGGCGGAGTTACACAACAGGAAACCTCCATATGGCTGCTTGATTTCTGGGAAAAAAAGGATGTGGCGGGCATACTGCTTATGCCGCCTACCCGCCATGTAATGCTCCACCTGAATGATTGTTGTAAATGGAAAGAAGCTATCCGGACTAAGAAAAAGTTTTTCAGAAGCTGACGGGTACGGCTCTATACTGCTTCCTTAACGGTCATAGCTCATCACCGCCGTCTCCCCGGCAGTACCTGTCCATGTGCCCAATCACGATTTCCAGGATGCGGTCTTTCTGAGCAGCTGTGAGTACGGGACATTTCCCATTCCGGCGGTTACCCCTGCCCAGGCAATCTTCCCCGCTCCAGGTGTTCTCCCCGCTCCTGGCAATCTGCCCGCTCCAGATATAAGCCAGCACTGTTTCCGGCCTGCACACCGGGACATCCGAGACTTCCCTTCTCAGTACCTCCAGCTTTGGATAATCTGAATCTTTCTGTCCTTCCAGGAAAATAATGTCTGCCTCCGGGAAGAAACCAAAGAAATCCTCTGCCTTCATGGAAGGCTGCTCCTTTGTCATGGAAAATTTGGTGCCGGAGTACACCACTGTGCCGTATGCCCCTGCCTCCTTTATCCTCCGGCTGTCGGTTCCCGGCACATCAGCCTCAAACTCATGGCCGTCATGCTTGATTACCGCAGACCGGATTCCCACCCTGTCCAGTTCTCCAACCAGCATCTCCAAAAGGGCTGTCTTACCGGTGTTCTTTCTGCCGCTTACAGCCAGGACAGGCGTGCGCAGCCCTTCCAGGCTCCTGTAGGCGGAGGGTGAATTCACATTGGCAAACCAGATATCCGGTATATGGGCCTCTGACGTATCCACCACAATACAGCGCACAGAATCCAGGAACTTCATCAGCCGGTAATTTCCCTGACGGATCGTGTCTCCCAGCGCCTCCAGACAGGTGGCTGCGTAAAAGCCGCATAATGGCTGTATACGGCCGTCCCTGGTTCTCCACAGCACCGCGTCCGCCCCCGGCTCCCAGCGCTCCATCAGAATAGCCGCCATCTCTTTCCTGAATAAAGGCATATCACAGGACACAAAGAACAGCCCATCAAGTCCTGTGCGCTGAAAGCAGGACCATATACCGCCCATGGGGCCAATCCACTCTCCTTCTGCCCCCTTTACAGTATCTTCAATCACTTCCAGTCCGCTTTCCCTGCCACCGCTGCCTGCATAACAGGCCCGGGACAGGTAGCACGGGATGTCCAGGGCCTGAAGCTGCTTCTGTATATGCCCGCAAAAAGACTCTCCCTTATAGTCCAGTCCTCCTTTGTCAATACCGCCCATACGGCGTCCCTGTCCGCCTGACAGAATTACACTTCCCCATCCGTGCTTCATGTCCTGTTCCTCCTGCTGTGTCATGATATTGTCCTGTCCTGTTTTTCCTCTCCTGCCTCCCTGCTTTCATTCCGGTTTTTGGACTGCTCCTTGTCCAGATACATAGCCTCGTCCGCAGCCTTAAATAAGGTCTCGTAATCCATCCCGTCCTCCGGGCACAGGGCGGCGCCAATACTGGCCCTGATTCCCCTGATTCCCCAGGTGGTTATCATGACTGTCCTGAGACTGTCCTGTATTTCCCCTATCTTGCGTTTTCCTGTCTGCCAGTCAAATGCCCCCGGAAGGAACATGACAAATTCATCCCCGCCAATGCGGGCCACTATATCATTTTCCCTGCAGGCTCCCTTAAGGACTCTTCCCATCTCAGTGAGTATGGCATCCCCTGCCGCATGGCCCATGGTATCGTTGATGCTCTTAAAATCATTTAAATCCAGCATCAGAAACAGTCCCTGTCCTTTTTCCTTAACCATGCGGTCAATCAGCTTTTCACCTGCCTTGTTGTAGATTCCCGTAAGCACGTCCCGCATAGCCTGTTCCCGAAGCTCCTGCTCCCTGCTTCTCTGCCGCGAAATGTCCGCCAGCTTGCCCACCACCTTGGCCACTGTCCCTGCATCAGAGGTAATGGCCTTATAATGACATCCGAACCAGTGATACTCGCCGGATATACTCTTAAGCCGCAGTTCTGCATACTGGATTTTGTCCTCCCCGCTGCCGGTTCTGCCTCTCAGCATATCCTCCATAACCTTCCTGTCCTCCTGGACAAACAAGTCTGTCCTGGTCTTTTTTCCCATGACATGGCTGATTTTAAGCTCATCCAGCATCAGGATGCGCCTGGCATTGTTGGTAAATTCCAAGGTGTCCTTTCTCCTGTCGTATTCAAAAAGGGCCGTATCAGAAAACTCCGCCAGAAGTCCGTACTTCTTAGTCTCAAAGTCCAGGCTTCTCCGGTAATGCAGGAACAAAACCACGATTCCGCCGCCCAGAGCAGCCGTAAGGCCAATCAGAAACAGGCTGGCATAGATAAGCTCCTTCAAAATATTGTCATAATGAATGGCCACATCAGGCGAGCGTACAAAATTTACGATATACCACTCATTATACCCCAGATAATCCCAGGAAAAATAGTAGGAATCCCCCTTCCCCTCAAACATGAAGCTGTCTGACCCGTCTCCATAGAAGCGCTCTTCCATCTGCTCCACTACTTCATCCGTAATGCCGGCTACCTTTACCGAATCAAACAGGTTCCCTGTGGATATATCACCACGGTTGTGATTCTCACTGGCAAGAATTGTTCCATCACGTCTCACAATGAGTGTGCTGCTGCGTGTAAATGCGCTTGCCTCAGGAACCTGTTCCGTGATGGCCAGGGGCTCCAGTCTGGTCTGCAGCACTCCAATCACCTCTCCATTCTTCCAGACCGGTTCCGCTACCGTGAAAACAGACTTGTTTCCCGCCTTCTTCCAGTCCCATATATCGGACACCACACCTGTTCCCTGCTCAATCTCACCAAACAGGCTCCAGTCACGTTCCGACGCCTGCTGAACCCTCAGCCTTCTCTCCAGCTCCTGCAGGGTCACATATTCTATCATATAGTCCCTGTTCTGCAAATTAAGCTGATCCAGATATCCGTTCAGGGAATCCTCCGTATATTCCGGGATAATCTGTTCCACCAGACCAGAAATCCCTTTCAGGGTATTCCAGGCATCCGTGATGGAACTGTTCAGGTAACGCTTTTGGGCCTGGGTATAAGAAGTCAGGTTCGCTGCCACCATGTTTCCGAATTCCCCGGCCAGCTTCCCGCGCTGATTGTAAAAAACACCGCTGGCTGTCAGTGCGAACACAAAGCAGAACACCAAAAAAGCGGCAACATGCCATTTTCCAATTAACTTACGTTTCATAGATTCCTCTTGTCATAACTCAACGCCTCTGCATCCTTTTACCGGGATACATTTTCATCACATCTTTTTATATGATACCATTTATAACAGTCCTTGTAAACAGAAGGCCGTCCGCCAAATACACCCAATAAGCCCAATACCCAGCCCTATGTTTCAAGATCGCAAAAAGGCTCCGCAGCAATAGCGGAGCCTCCCTGTCTCAGGTTATGGATGCATCGTAAATCTCCTTAATGGACTGGGCCAGCATACGGTCAAACTCGCCCTGGGTCTGATTGGCATTAAGGCCTTCGGACAATGCCCTGGAAAAGCTGGCAATCAGTCCCGGACTGCGGCTTAAGCGCTCATTGGCCTCCTGGCGGGAATATCCGCCGGACAGCGCCACCACACGCACTACATGGGAATCTTCCATGAGGTCGCTGTAGAATCCGTGCTTATCCGGAATGGACAGTTTAAACATCAGCCTGGTATCCTCCGGAAGCGCTGCCAGATGTTTCTTGATTTCATCCTTCATGATTTGCTCAGATTCAGACTTATCCGGACTGTAAATATCAATCTCCGGCTCCAGTATGGGAACCAGTCCCGCAGCCGCAATGCGAAGCCCGATTTCAAACTGCTGGTCCACAATCTTTTTGATGCCCACAGGGTTAGCCTGCTTAATCACGGAACGCATCTTAGTTCCGAAAATATGCCGCTCCACCGCACGTACAAGGAGTTCATCCAGCCCCGGAACAGGCTTCATCAGCCGGACTCCGTCCGCTTCCTCTGCCAGACCCTTATCCACCTTCAGGATAGGGATGATACCCTTCTCCTCCCACAGGTAATCCGCAGTCAGCTTATCCCCAATCTTCCGCTCCATGGTATTCTCAAAAAGGATGGCTGCCAGGATATGGTCTGAGGTAAAGGAGGGACTGGTTATAATCCTGGTACGCATCTCATGGACCAGATTGAACATCTCCTCATCATTGCTGTACTGGTCCTCTCTGATTCCGTAATTCTTAAGCGCCTTTGGCGTACTGCCGCCGCTCTGGTCTAACGCTGCGATAAACCCTTTTTTCCCGCTCATGATTCTTAGCTGTTCCTGGTTCATATAACTACCTCTCTTTCTTGATGGAATATATGGTATAAGACCGGAGGCGCCTCAAGAAAACACGACACCTCCATACTATAAGTTCTGCTGAAACCGGACGCGGGGACAGATATCAAAGACTTGAAACATGTTTTATAACTTACCTTTATTATAGTAAAATCTGTTCCCCATTGTCAATAGAGGGTTCTGAGGATTGACAAATTGTGGGGCCAAAATAGGACAGAGAACCAAATAGCCGGGGACCAAATGGCCGGAAACCATCCAAAAGCAAAAGGCCGGAATCCTGTATAGAAACAAGATTCCGGCTCTGAACATTCTTCCTAAATCTTCAGCAGGCTGCAAGCCAGCTGAAAATATATAATCAGGCTCACCGCATCCACAATGGTGGTAATAAGCGGGGCAGCCATGATGGCCGGGTCCAGATGGAGAACCTGAGCCGCAATGGGCAGGACACAGCCAATGGTTTTGGCCAGCATGACGGTGGCTAAAAGGCTCAGTACCACTGTAAGGCAGAGCATTTCCTGTCCTGGAAAACGGATTACCAGCTGTATATAATTGACCAGTCCCAGCAGGACGCCCACAATGACTCCCACCCGCAGTTCCTTCCAGAGTACCCGCAGGATATCCCCGGCTTCAATCTCTCCCACTGCCATGCCGCGGATAATCATGGTGCTGCTCTGGCTGCCCGCATTGCCGCCAGTATCTGTCAGCATGGGAATGAAGGTCACCAGCAGCGGTATCACCGCAAAGGCCGCCTCGTACTTTGCCAGAATGCTGCCTGTAATCATGCTGCTGATCATGAGAATCAGAAGCCAGGCCAGACGGTTCTTTGCCAGGGCAAACACGCCTGTCTTAAGATAAGGCTTCTCGCTGGGGAGCATGGCTGCCATCTTCTCAAAGTCCTCTGTGGCCTCCTGCTCCATAACATCCACCACGTCGTCCACGGTAACGATGCCCACCAGACGGTTCTCATGATCCACCACCGGAAGGCTCAGGAGGTCGTACTTACGGAAGCTCTCCGCCACCTCCTCCTGGTCGTCTGTGGTCACGGCCTTGATCACATGTGAATCCATGATGTTGCCGATGACTTCCTCATAGGGATGCATCAGCAGATCCTTGACCGTCACCACACCCTCCAGGGCCCTCTTTGCGTCCATGACATAACAGGTGTAAATGGTCTCCTTATCCACGCCGTGCCTGCGGATGTAGGCAAATGCCTCCTCCACGGTCATGCGCTTCTTCAGGCCCACATACTCTGCCGTCATTATGCTTCCGGCGCTGCCTTCCGGATATTTTAAAAACTGGTTGATCAGCTTCCTGGTGTCCGGCGTGGAGTTCTTAAGCACACGCTTGACCACATTGGCCGGCAGTTCTTCCAGCATATCCACGGCATCGTCCACAAACAGGTCGTTTACAATGGCGCTGAGCTCATAATCCGTGATGCTGTTGATAATATGCTCCTGCTTCTCCACAGGCAGGCAGGCGAACACATCGCTTGCCAGCTCCTTGGGAAGCATGCGGTAGACCACTACGGTCTTCTCGGAATCCAGCTCCTCGATGAACGCAGCAATATCCACCTCGTTCATCTCAATCAGCTTTTCCTTCAGTAACCTGAGCTGCATTGTGTCTAACAGCTCCATCAGCTCTTTTAAATCAAAATTCTCCTGCATCTTATTCCTTCCATGAATGGTGACATCATGAAAGCAGCACGCAAAATGCCGCAGTCCTGCCCTGGATGGCCGGACCGCAACAACAAAACAGCCATAATTACAGACTCCTCCTGTAATAATGGCTATCATCATAAACGCATATGAATCCTATAATTAACGGCAGTGAAAGCAAAGCGGGATCAAAGCCGCCGACGCAGCTCCCACTACCAAACGCTTATGATAATTGTCTGCTTCCAACTTATGACTTCGACCTTCCACTCCGGTTCACTTCCTTTCATTTTAAAATTTAATCCTTATCTAGCATACCAGCACCTGGCCATAAAATCAACCCCTAATTTCCTGATTTCCTTTTCACGGAGGAGAGCATTTCCCCATATCATAGATTATATTCCATAAATACAGGAGTGACTTATTATGATAGAATCCGCAGTAGTGCTGACTCCGCTCCACTACGCTTATCTCATAGGCGTCATTGTTATCCTGGCAGTGATGGTCCTCAAAAAGGATACGCCTGCCGTCTGCATCGCCTTCCTGTTTATCCTGGGCCTCATCGGCCTTAAATCTGTTACCGGCGGCATCATAACCGTATTTTCCGCTGTTCTCTACGCAGGCAGGGAATTCATGGAGGTGCTGGCAACCATTGCCCTGGTCACCTCCCTTTCCAAATGCCTGAAGGACCTGGGAAGCGACTATCTGATGATGGTTCCCATGGCCGGCATTATGAAAACACCTTCCCTGACCTGGTGGATCCTGGGGCTTACCATGTTCCTGTTTTCCCTGTTCCTGTGGCCCAGTCCCTCTGTTGCACTGGTGGGTGCCATCATGCTGCCCTTTGCTGTAAAGGCAGGCCTGAATCCCTTAGCCGCAGCCATGGCCATGAACCTGTTCGGACACGGCTTTGCGCTGAGCTACGATGTGGTGATTCAGGGCGCTCCCGCTATCTCAGCAGGCGCAGCAGGCCTTGACACATCCTCTATTCTCCGGCAGGCATGGCCTTTATTCTGGATGATGGGCATTGTCACCGTCCTCAGCGCATATGTGTTAAACAGGAGCCAGCTGGATGCCAGGGGCCCCAGGCTCTCCATACAGGCAGAACCCTCCAGGCCCCAGGGACATAAAAAGGCCGCCCTGTTCCTGGCTGTCTTTACCCCGATTGCCTTTGCAGGGGATATTATTCTCATGCTCCTGTGCGGCCTGAAGGGCGGGGATGCCACCAGCATGGTCTCCGGCACCGCTCTCCTCATCACCTGCCTGGGCGCTTTGCTGGGCTTTGGAAAACAGTCCCTGGAAAAGGTCACGGGCTATGTCACTGAAGGTTTTCTCTTTGCCATCCGCATCTTTGCTCCGGTTATTATAATCGGTGCCTTTTTCTTTTTAGGAGGGGATGGAATCACCTCCATCATGGGGGAACGGTTTAACCGTGGCATCATGAATGACTGGGCCCTGTGGCTGGCGCAGAATGCCCCCCTTAATAAATATATGGCGGCCTTTATACAGATGGTGGTCGGCGGACTGACAGGTCTGGACGGTTCCGGTTTTTCAGGCCTTCCCCTGACCGGCGCCCTGGCCAGGACCTTTGGAACCGCCACCGGCTCGTCTGTTCCGGTCATGGCGGCCCTGGGCCAGATTGCGGCTATCTTCGTGGGCGGCGGCACCATCGTGCCGTGGGGACTCATCCCGGTTGCCGCCATCTGCAATGTAAGCCCGCTGGAACTGGCCAGGAAAAACCTGATACCGGTCTGTATCGGCTTTGCCTGTACCTTTGCCCTGGCATGCTTTATGCTTTAACACCAAACACATTTCCACATCATGACAGGAGGAATAAATTATGTGCGGAATTGCCGGTTTTTATAACCCTCATGACCATTACCTGAAAGAGAAAGAACACTATGAATCTGTCCTGCAGGCCATGGCAGAACGCTTACGCCACCGTGGCCCCGATGACGCCGGACGGTGGCTCTCGGAACACGGCGGCCTGTCCCATGCCCGCCTGTCCATCATAGATCTGGCCGGAGGCCACCAGCCCATGGTGAAATCAGGCTCCGGACAGACCTTTGCCATTGTCTACAACGGGGAACTGTACAATACCGATGAACTGCGCCAGGAGCTTATGGCCGCGGGATATTCCTTCCAGACCTCCAGCGACACGGAGGTCATACTGGCAGGCTATATGGAATACGGCCCTGACTTTGTAAAACGCCTGAACGGTATCTTTGCCTTTGCCATCATGGACACGGCCTTAAACCGTCTGTGCCTGTTCCGGGACCGGGCCGGGGTAAAACCTCTGTTCTATACAATAAGAGGCGAGGAACTCATTTTTTCTTCCGAGCTCAAAGGAATCCTGGCCTATCCCGGCGTCAAGGCGCAGTTAGACCGCAGGGGACTGAATGAAGTGTTCTCCGTCGGGCCTGCCAGGACCTATGGCTGCGGCGTCCTAAAGGACATGGAGGAACTGCTTCCGGGCCATTACCTCATATGTACCCCTGATGGAATCCGCCAGCAGAGTTATTGGAAGCTGGTCAGCCGTCCCCATGAGGACAGCTATGAACGAACCATTGAGAAAACATCATTTCTGGTGGAGGATTCCGTGCGCAGGCAGATGGTTTCAGATGTGCCCATCTGTACCTTCCTCTCGGGGGGCGTGGATTCCAGCCTGGTGTCTGCCATCTGCGCAAAGGAACTGAAAAAGCAGGGAAAGCGCCTGACCACCTTCTCCTTTGACTTTGTGGACAACGATAAGTTCTTCCGGGCCAACTCCTTCCAGCCCTCCCAGGACCGCCCCTATGTGGACCAGATGGTAAAATTCCTGGATTCCGACCATCATTACCTGGAATGCGGAAACCTGACCCAGGCTGACCGTCTGTTTGATTCTGTCCTGGCCCATGATCTGCCGGCCATGGGGGATATCGACTCCTCCATGCTCCAGTTCTGCTCCATGGTCAAGGAACACAACAAGGTGGCCCTGACCGGGGAATGCGCCGACGAAATATTCGGCGGCTACCCATGGTTCCATAAAAAGGAATGTTTTGAAGCCCATACCTTCCCGTGGACCATGGACCTGGCCCCCAGAAAAGCCCTGTTGGCCGACAGCTTCTTAGAGTATCTGGACATGGACCGGTATGTGCTGGACACCTATGAGCGCTCCGTGGCAGAGACCCCTGTCCTGGAAGAGGATTCCCCGGAGGAAGCAAGGCGCCGGGAAATCGCCTGGTTAAACCTGCGCTGGTTCATGCAGACCCTTCTCAACCGCATGGACCGCACCAGCATGTACTCCGGGCTGGAGGCAAGGGTTCCCTTTGCGGACCACCGAATCATGGAATACGTCTGGAACGTACCCTGGGACATGAAAACAAGGGACGGACTGGTAAAGAACCTGCTCCGCCAGTCAGGAAAAGGACTTCTCCCGGATGAAATACTGTTCCGGAAAAAGTCCCCCTATCCTAAAACCTATGATACCGCCTATGAAAAACTGCTTGTGGACCGTGTAAGGGAAATGATGGACGACAGCCACTCCCCGGTAATGGACTTCCTGGACCGGAAAAAACTGGCCCGCTTCCTCACCAGCCCCTCTGACTACGGAAAACCATGGTACGGCCAGCTCATGGCCGGCCCTCAGATGCTGGCCTATCTCCTCCAGGTCAACTTCTGGCTGAAAACCTATCACATTGAGGTGGTGGGCTAGACACGCCCGCACAGGTCAGGGCTCGGAATGAGGCCTCATTCCGGGCTCGTAAAAGGCGAACTGATTCTTTCCCCGGCGCTTGGCTTCATAGACAGCTATATCCGCTTTCATGAGAAGAGAATCGTAATCCCTTCCGTCCCTTGGGCACACAGCCCCTCCGATGCTGCAGGACAGCCCACAGCCTCTCAGGTCTAAATCCGGTATGCGGCTCACCGCCTGGCACAGACGTCCGGCGCACTCCCTTGCCTCATCAAGTGATGTGACTCCTGAGAGAAAAGCCACGAACTCGTCGCCTCCCACCCTTCCGATTATGTCGGAAGTGCGGAGGACCTGGCGGAAGCACTCTGCCACAGAGCACAGCACCTTATCCCCATACCGGTGGCCAAGAGTATCGTTCACTGTCTTAAAATTATCCAAATCAATAAAAAGCAGCACAGAAGGGGGCATCACTGCGGCCCCCCTAAGGATTCCATTGATCTTGGCATTTACTGCCTGGCGGTTATACAAACCTGTAAGGGAATCAATCCTTGCATGAAGGAGGGCGTCGCTGAGGCGCTTCTTCTGCCTGCGCTGCTCCAGGTACTCTGCCGTAATATCCTGGCGCATAAGGAGAATTTTTTGCTCCTGTCTGTCAAAGTATACATAGCGAAGCAATTTACGGGCATACCGGCCGTCCGTCCCCTTCTCACCATAGGATACCATCAGCTCGCCTTCACGCTCCAACACATCCAGGACATTGTTCATAGATGCCTTCTCCAGAAGCAGGTCCCTGTCCTCAGACACCACATACTTCCTGATACATTCCTCCAGCTCCTGCTCATAATTCCCCGAATGAGGCATCTGTCCCTGAATACGGCTGTCATTTTTCTGCAGGATTTCATAGTAACCCGTGTCTCCATCCAAACACAGGAAGAAATCACATTTTTTATACACATATTGATCAATAATCTGCTCCTGTATATACCGCTTCTGTTCTTCCTTTCCCATATCGCGGACATAACACAGCATTGTACCTCCGCCGCCGGCTGTTATGGCCACCACCTCCACCCACACATAGCCTCCCTCTGCCGTCCTTTGGCGGTAAACCAGCTTCTCAGGATGTTTGCTCCCGTAAAGTTCTTTCATGTGCACGGCGCTGAAAAACGCCTGGAACTGCCTGCACTCCCGGGGATGTACATGGCTCCAGGCAAATGCCTGAAATTCCTGCTCTGTCCGGTTCTCCCGCAGACGGCTCCTGCCCTCTGTGTAAAATATAATGCGGCTGTCCCCGGATGCCAGGTCCCAGGCCAGCAGTTCGTCAAATAATGTCAGAAGCGGCTGTGCATACTCCATTTCAAGCCCCGGTTCCAGTACCACATGTTTTATGTACGCCTGCCTTCTGTCTTCTGTCCCTTCACCCATGCAAAACTTCCTTTCCCCCTCCCGGCATTCCATCCAGGAGTTTAGTGTATCTCAATTCATATTTTATATGTATTGCATAGTGATTCATAATATAAGAAGTGTAGTGTACACTAGTATTGAGGTGAATCACAATGCATGACTACGTTAAAACTTTAGGTACGGTCATCCGAAAAGCCCGCGAAGAACAGGGAATGTCCCAGGCTTCCCTGGCAGAGAAGCTGGGTATAGATGTCCGTACCATTATTAATATAGAAAATTTCCGCGGAAACCCCAAATTCGAGGTGCTTTATCCTCTGGTAACCACTTTGAGAATTCCCGCCGACCGTATCTTTTACCCTGAAACCGAGTCCATGGGCGACGGTAAACAGCAGCTGTTCTGGGAGCTCCACAGCCTGAGCGAAAAGGAAGCCCTGGAACTTCTCCCCGTCATACGCTGTCTGGCCGAGATGATGCGCAAGCATGGGTCTGAAAACCCATAATCAAATATTATTTTACTACAGGGATTTTAAAAATACAACATATTATTCATTATACTACAGTTTTTCCATGTATTAAAATACATGTTTCAGTCAAAAATACAGAGCTGTCTGCCAGAAACCAGATTCAAACAATCCTTCCAAAGCAGACAGCCCCGTCCAATGTCCCGGGCAAAATCTCTCCTCCGGCATCTCTTATGCCGGAACATTGATAATAAGGGCAATGATTTCCATGGTTTCATCCCCGTAACAGCCAATGCCGTGGCTGTCCCCGTCCTTGCACATGTGGTAATCTCCGGGATTCAGCACTGTTTCCACACCGTTATCTGTTACCAGGGCCTGCCCTTTCAGAATATAATACCCTTCAAACTCCCCATGATGCTCATGTATCCCAATGGATGTACCCGGCTCAAACACAACACGGGCAAAGGTCCTGCCCGAACCATAGGCCTCCTCCTTTGTCATGAAGGTGTGAAAGGTCACATCCCCCATCCCCTTCTGCAGCTCATGCCTGGTCACGGGCTCCATCTCGTCTTTTCTTCTAATCATGATTCCTGTCCTCCTGTCATTCCTTATAGCTATCCATATTGTACCATCCTGTCCCTGGTCCGTCAACGGCCGGCCCCCTTTGCAGGCGCGTCCCTGAAATGCGTCCTGCACCTCCTGGCAGACATGCCGTACGGTTGCCGTCAGGAGTAATACAGATCCCGCTTCCTTCCTATAACAGGGCCGGGGCAGTCTGAAGCAAGGGAAACCGCCAGTATCTCCTGGTCCAGCTCCACCTGCGGCTTCACACTGCATTTTGCCTTTAAGAGCTGGCACAGGCTCTTGGCCCGCTTCATGCTGTCAGTTGCCTCCCGCATCAGATGTTCCAGCTCCTGCTCCACAAAGCTGTCCTTTGCATATTCACGGCAGATGACATCGTAGTTGCGCTGGCGGCCCGTATCCTTTCTGCATATATCCTCCAGAAAGCTTCTGGCCACTTCGCCGGATGGAAACTGTTCACTTAAATGAAGCATTATGAGACGGGCATACGCTTCCACAAACGGCCCTTCTCCTGTCCTGGACCGGCGTCCGTCCATACGGCAGAACTGTTCCATGTCAAAAGCCCGGACCGGCACATGGAGGTGGCCCCAGGCCCCTGTCATATAGCATACATATGCCTGCTCCCGTATCTCTCCTTCATCAAACTCCTCCCGCCCGTATTTTGCCGCACCTTCCTGTATCTTATATATCAGATTGTGAGTAATATACCGGTTCACCCTCAGGTTCACTTCCTGTTCAAGGACAGCCATATCATAGATATGTTCAGAGGACATGGGAAACAGTGCCTCCAGAAGACCCCCGGTAAAATCCAGAAACCGGTTGGTTCTGCTGTCGAAAAATAAAAAGGGACCATTACCCGGCCCGGTTCGGTCAGAGACTGCCTCCGGCCTGCATCTGACGCTAATTTCCCAAAAACCATCCGGACAGGCAGGGCCCGGTTTACCGGCAGAAAATAAATATTCCTGGTTTCCGGAAAACACACTGACTGCCTTCCCCGCCCTTATCCCCTCAATCAGTCTCATAATCCCCATGTCATCATATCCTCTCGCATCATTTGTATTTTCCTGAGCATCCCATATTTCAATGCTCTAAATTACGGGATGTATGTTCTATACTACTAAATTTCACAAAAAAATGCAATATTTACAACCAAAAATACACAAAAAGTACAATAAATCACAATAAAACACCGGATGGCTCAAACAAAGCCATCCGGCAAACCGTTATAAATCACAATTGTCCCTGATTGGGTACTGCTATTTCATGGAGTTTACAATGGCATCGGCCATGGCATCCAGTTCTTCCATCTGGGATTCCTTAAGGGAGGATTTTACAGTCACCATCTGTTCCAGAACCGTCATATTCTTCATGGTGCCGATGATTTCCTTCATCTGCTTGCCTGACAGCACGCCCCAGGATCCGTTTTCCATCAGGGCCACCGTCCTGTTCTGCAGGTTATGGGCCTTCAGATCCATAAGCACATGCTCCATGCTGCTAAAGATGCCTCCATTATAGGTGGCAGATGCAAACACCAGGTGGCTGCAGCGGAATGCCTCGGAGATAATGGTGGAAGGATGGGTGGAGGAAGCGTCATACATCGCAATGTTCCTGATTCCCCTCTCCGCCAGCTTGCAGGCCAGGATATTGGCTGCATTCTCTGTATTTCCATAAATGGAGCCGTAGGCAATCATAACCGCCTTTTCCTCCGGTTCATAGCTGCTCCAGGTCAGATACTTGTCCACGTACCAGCTAATATCTTTACGCCATACCGGGCCGTGAAGCGGGCACAGGGTACGGATATCCAGGCCGGACGCCTTCTTTAACAGGGTCTGCACAGATGGTCCGTACTTGCCCACGATATTGGTATAATAACGTCTGGCATCATCCAGCCAGTCTCTCTCAAAGTTGACCTCATCCGCAAACAGGTTGCCGTTCATGGCCCCGAAGGTGCCGAAGGCATCTGCGGAGAACAGGGTCTTGTCCGTGGTATCATAGGTCACCATAACCTCCGGCCAGTGCACCATGGGTGCCATGAGGAAGGTAAATGTATGACGTCCGGTGCAAAGGGTATCATTTTCCTTGACCACAATGGCCCTGGAATCAATATCAAAATTATAAAACTGTTTGATAATCGGAATCGTTTTAGGGTTGCACACAACCTGTACGCCCGGATACCGCAGCACAATCTCCCCGAGGGTGGCGCAGTGGTCCGGCTCCATGTGGTTCACCACCACGTAATCTAAGGCACGTCCCTTTAACAGCGCGTCTATGTTCTCAAAAAACTGCTCCGTGATTGCCCTGTCCACCGTGTCAAACAACACAGTCTTCTCATCCAGCAGCAGGTAAGCATTATAGGAAACCCCCCGCGGAATAGGATAGGCGTTTTCGAATAAGGCCAGCCTCCGGTCTGTACCGCCAACCCAGAACAAATCATCATTGATGCGCTTTACACAGTACATATTCATTCTTCCTTTCGTCCATAATATGTTAAATATCCGTCAATTTATTTCGCTTAGAAGTATACTACATTTTCCCCAAAATGTCACTGTATAAATTAGTGTACACTAATAATTTCCGGCTGTCCGCATATTCTTCCGCGCTGTCTGTACTTACTTTGTATAGTATCCCTTTCTATCCCTAAAATATCACGGAGCCGCCAATCTTTGCGCAAAAACGGCAGAAAAACAGCAGGGCATGTATTCACACCCCCCGCTGTTTGAATTTCCTCGTTGCTGTTGATAATCCCAAATCCCCTATGCCTTCTTTGCCGCCGGTTCCTGGGGGCCTGCGTGCTTATGCTCAGACAGCGGCATCACATGCATGTTCCCCCGCTGCTCATTCTCGGCCCAGAATATATCATCCGCCATCTTTGCCTCAGGATTGAACTCCACCCCTTCAAAGATATGTTTTACGAATTCCTTATATCCCACACGGTCAATAAGGTGGCCGCCGTGGAGATACTCCGGCTTGTAATCCAGAGCCCAGGCGGAAAATTTCTGCCAGTTGGCAAACATACCCAGAATCACATCCTCCGTAACCCAGTTAAGGAACAGCTTGCCTGCCCTTGGATTCTGCTTGCCCGTACGCCCTCCCAGGGTTACGCGGTACAGCTTCTTATCGCCCCTGGTCCATGCTCCGGTGGGACAAATCAGGGAACACTCGCCGCAGCCGACGCAGCAGCAGGCGGCCTTGTCAATCTTGCCGTTCTGGTTCAGGTTGCATGGGGCTTGCAGGCGCCCACACAGGAACCGCAGCCAATACAGCGGTCAATGTCATAAACCTGCTTGTTGATGCCCATGATGCCGAAGTCGTTGAAATTGGCCTTAACGCAGTCATTGGGACATCCGGCCACAGCCACTTTAATATGGTAATGGGATGGGAATATCAGGCGCTCAATCTTTCTGGCCAGCTCGTATGTATTGGCATTGCCCTTGATGCAGTGGGCGTTTCCGATACAGGACATGATATTCCTGGCACCGATGGTAGGGTAGCCGTAATCCGTCACATCCATGTCCACGCCGCACATCTCCACATCCACATCATGGATATATGACTTGATGTACTTATTTACTTCCTCTATGTTCTCATACTTTACACCGGGTATGTCAAAGGTCTGCCTGGTGCCCAGATGGAAGGTGCCGTTTCCGAAACGCTCGCAGAGGTCCTGCACCAGCTTTAAGTGTTTTGCCTCAATCATAGCTCCCGGCACACGCATCTGCAGCATGAACTCCCCTGCCACCTTGGACTGTCTGAAACAGTTGATTCTTACCTTTTTTATATCAATATCATGATTCATTCCTTCGCCACCCCTCTCTTAATCAACCAGATACTTGGCCTGGGTATAATTGAACACAGGCCCGTCCAGACAGACATACACCTCATCAATGCGGCAGTGTCCGCATTTTCCCACGGCACATGACATCTTGCGCTCAAAGGACATCCATATCTTTTCTTCCGGCACACCCTGCTTAAGCACTTCCAGGCCGGTAAACTTCATCATAGGCGGCGGTCCAACCACCACGACACTGTAGTCTTCTCCAAAATCCTTAAAAGGTATCCGTGACACGAACTCTGTGACAAACCCCGTCTCCCAGCCATCCTTGCGGTCTGTATCCAGGGCGTAGATGGTGGTAAGCTTCTCCTTCCAGCGGTCCAGGTCATGTTTGAAAATGATTCCGTCCTCATTCTTAAATCCGCTGATCAGGTGCACGCTCTTCACAAAATCCTCCTGCTCCCAGAACATGTTCAGCATGCTCTTCACCGGCGCAAGCCCGGTGCCTCCGGTAATGACCACCATGTGTTTGCCCTGAAACTGCTCCACCGGCCATCCCTTGCCGTAGGCTCCCCTTAAGAAAAGAATGTCACCCGGCTGCTTATCAAATATCTCGTCCGTCACCTTTCCCACGGAACGGATGGTGAAATCCATCCAGCCATCCCCGAAGGAGCTGACGGATATGGGAGCTTCCCCAACCTTTGGGATGGAAAGCTGCAGGAACTGTCCGTGGGACGGACGGATGTCTGTCTCCACCCTGAATGTATATTCATGAAGGCTCTCCCGCCTTACCTCGCGTATCTTACATGCCACTGGCTTCACTATATTATTCATGACTGCATCCCCTCTCCTATGCCTGCTTACCGGCTTTTATTTCCTCGATAGCGTCTGCCATCTTGTTCACTGTAGCCACGATGGATATGTACTCAGGACACCGGTCCATACAACGTCCGCAGCCCACACACATATGGTAGTCCTTAAACCTGGCTTTGTAATCGTGGAATTTGTGGAGCACTTTGTAGCGCATCCTGTCCCCGGCCCTGTTTCTGAAGCTCATGCCGCCCGCCATGTCGGTGAAGTCCTTTACCTGGCAGGAGGCGGAAGTCCTCTTGCGCTCTCCTACATTGCGGTTCTCATTGTATATGATATCCGTTGTGGTAAAACAGGTACAGGTGCTGCACGCCACGGTACAGGCGCCGCAGGAGATGCACCGGCCGTCAAACTGCCTCCACATGGGATGTTCTTTAAGCTTTGTCAGAACCTCCTTATCCGGAATCTCCGGCACGGTAAGGGTCAGCTCATTTTTTTCCACAAACTGCGGTTCAAAGGGACATTCCTCCATGCCCTCGAAATAGGAGGCAAATGCATGGTCCTTTACCTGGAACTCCAGCCCGTCTTCCCCGAAACGGACTGCCATGGAATAATCATCGGTTTTGTTGGTTCCCATGCTGGCACAGAAACAGGTATCCCAGCCCTCGCCGCACTCCATCATCACGATCTTTACCTTCTCGTTCATGCGTTTATAATATATATCCTCATAGCCGCCGTTGGTCAGGTAGATCTTTTCCTGGTGATGCTGTGCGTGGATATCGCAGGGCCGCATGAATATAAGCAGCTTCTTGGAACCGGCCTTGCTTTCAATGAATTCATCCTCTGTGAAATAGAACAGAGACTGGGTAATGGGACTTAATACCTCCTTGGCCGGAAAATCCGATTTTTCCCTGTACTCGATTTCCTCCGCCCGGTCCACCCTGGCGTACTTAATCAGGTCTGTGTCGGAATACCTGCCCTTACCCACAAAACGTTTTGGCGCCCATATCTCATACTCTTCCTGAAGCTTTGCAAACATCCTGTCGGCATCCTTTAAATCCATTCTGTATCCCATGAAATGCCTCCTCCTTTATTCTTTTATCCTTTATATATACTCTATATTAAAAGGCTTATGTTATTATTATAACAACCCCAAAAAATAAAGTATAATTATATATTGTGATGGTCTGATAATAAATTTTTATCATTAAGGATTGTCTGGGCCGGTGAAGGCGCGTACGGCCAGGGCAGCACCCCAAATGCAGCAGAGGCGCCGGC
>OCAE01000709.1_pt1 | contig 18854 bp, 18 predicted proteins | sample 1495581 | NCBI WGS metagenome assembly OCAE01 (sample SAMEA2580278, study PRJEB22360) | human gut metagenome | biome: human gut; feature: human-associated habitat; material: faeces | place: Denmark | collected 2008/2010 | reverse complement strand
AACTAAACATAAAAAGGGCCCTTTTCATAGAATTGGGGCGGGATTTTAACAAATCCCACCCCAACTATTGACAAAGAGCCAAAAAACGGAAAGCCTTGATATTACAAGGTTTTCCGCTATCTTTTATTGATGAGGCATCGGGGATTCGAACCCCGGACAACTTGATTAAAAGTCAAGTGCTCTACCGACTGAGCTAATACCCCGTATTTAACTGGGCTAGTTGGATTTGAACCAACGAATGCAGGAGTCAAAGTCCTGTGCCTTACCGCTTGGCGATAGCCCATCAGCAAACTCCCATAAAGGGAAGGTGGATAAAGGGATTCGAACCCTTGGCCTCCAGAGCCACAATCTGGCGCGCTAACCAACTGCGCTATACCCACCATAGGGAATCTAAATCGTCGATTTAGATTCGACGAGCCTGAAGGGATTCGAACCCCCGACCCACGGCTTAGAAGGCCGTTGCTCTATCCAACTGAGCTACAGACTCATATTCACTTTGCGATTTGGCCAAACATTTGGCAATCTAACTTTCTCCGTTTTCGGCTGTTCTGCCAACCTGGCATATCTTGCTGCGTTTTTGACAGCAAAAGTAGTATAAACTAAAACTGTCTGACTGTCAAGCACAATTTGAAGAATTTTGGTAACAACTGTAGAAAAACGCATCAACGGGTCATAGTATACCACATAACCTGTAACACCGCAAGTATTTTCTTCCATTCAAACCATATTTTTTCATTCATTTGCCGTATACCTGCTGCCACTGCCATTTCGCACGGTCAGCGCATCAATTACGCAGACCGGCGGGGCTTAGAATGCAGCCGCCCTCTGCATGCCCGCCGGCAGATTTCTACATCTCCTCATACGGCATAAGCTCTGTCAAATAATGTTTTTCCCGGAGCGCCTCTTCAATTTCATCAAGAATTTCTTCCTGCTCCGCCGACACGCGGTGGAAATGATATCCCGAAGTCACATTCATCAACGGAGCAGACTTGCCCGATTCAATGTCGTTCATAAATATTTGTATATCACGGCGGTTCTTGATATTCAGAGGAGCCGTTACTTTTCCGTATACACGGTGGTTAATCATCACGTCCAGAACGCAGCCGCCCAAATCCACAATTGTTTTTAATTCATCCTCTGTCTCATCATTGTTGTGGCATACTTTGAAAAGTCTTACTGCCTGGCTGGCCTCATTCAGAATATATCCCCTGGCCGTGGCGACAATCGGATATCCTTCCGTGCGAAGGAGGGCGATATCCTGCACCACCACCTGCCGGCTTACGCCCGTCTCTCTTCCCAGCGCTCCGCCGGACAGGGGATGAGAGGTCTGCCTCATCAGTGCCAGAATCTTTTTGCGTCTCTGCGTTCCGGTCAGAGCGCTCTCTGTTCCGGCCGCGCTCTCTTCCTTATTATTCAATCTCATACCCATTCCGGCGTTCCTGTCCTTTCCAGTTTATACTCTGCCTTTATTCACTGCTGTGAGTAACAATTCACGCCACATAGCCACAACATGCCGCAGCATAACGGCCGTAATCAGCGGAGGTTCAAAATTTCTATTCCAATTTTAATACATTGCCGCCGTCCATGCAACTACAATCACCGCATTTCTGCCGGCACATCAATTAGAGCGTTACTGTTCACCCGCAGCAAAATGCGGCATGCTGTAAACAAAAACGCCTTGCAGGATACTGCCGTGTAAGCAGCAGCATTAGAGCCGTCACTCCACGGCACGCAGATGTTTCAGGCTGATGTCCAGAATTGGGGCAGAATGAGTCAGAGCGCCGCTTGAAACATAATCCACGCCAGTTTCCGTAATTGCCCTGATATTTTCCCTCGTTATATTACCCGAACATTCCGTTTCCGCACGGCCATCGATTAGTTTGACTGCCTCCGCCATCTGTCCGGGCGTCATGTTGTCAAGCATAATGATGTCGGCTCCCGCTTCCACAGCCTCCCGGACCATAGAAAGATTTTCCGTTTCCACTTCAATCCGGCGCACAAAGGGTGCATATGCCTTTGCAGCCGCTATTGCCTCCTTCACGCCTCCTGCAGCGTCAATATGATTGTCTTTCAGCAGAATCCCGTCGGAAAGATTATATCTGTGATTATTCCCCCCGCCAACCCTGACTGCATATTTTTCAAATATCCTCATGCAGGGCGTTGTCTTTCTGGTATCCAGAAGTTTTGTCCTGGTCCCCTCCAAAAGCTTCACAACCGTATTCGTATAGGTTGCAATACCGCTCATACGCTGGAGATAGTTGAGGGCTGTTCTTTCCCCCGACAAAAGAACCCGGATATCTCCGGTCACGGTGGCAAGATGCCGGCCTTTTTCCACTCTGTCTCCATCTTTCACATCAAAGGTTACCTTGGTCCGGGGATCCAGCAGCAAAAACACTCTCTCAAAAATTGGAAGTCCGGCTATAATTCCGTCCTCTTTGCAGATTAACTGCACTTCCCCTTTTTTGTATTCCGGCATCACGGAATTAGTCGTTACATCCTCACTGTTAATATCCTCCTCCAAAGCAAGACGGATATATTTATCAGCAGCAAGCTGCATGGTAATTGGATTCATATTTGATACTCCCTTTCCGGCCCTCTGCCATACTGGCTGCGGCCCTTTGTGCAAATACAAGACTCTCCAGCAGACTGTTGCTGGCCAGGCGGTTCTTTCCATGGACACCGTTACAGCTGGTCTCCCCCACTGCGTAAAGGTGGTCCATCGTGGTTCTTGAATTACAGTCCACATGAATCCCCCCCATAAAATAGTGCTGGGCCGGGACAACCGGTATCGGTTCTTTTGTGATGTCGTAGCCTTCTTCCAGACACCTTCTGTAAATATTCGGGAAATGGTTCCGAATCTGAGCTTCACCCACCGGCTCGAATGAGAGCCATACATGGCGGCTGCCCTCCCGCTCCATCTCTGCATGTATTGCTTTTGTGACTACATCCCTGGGGAGCAGTTCATCTACAAAACGCTCCCCTCTTCCATTCAGGAGTACGGCCCCTTCTCCCCTGGCAGATTCCGATATCAGAAAGCTTCTGCCCGGCTTCTCACTGTAAAGGCTGGTCGGATGGATCTGTACATAATCCATGTTTTCAAGCTCCACACCGTATTTTTTTGCGATTGCCAGAGCATCTCCTGTAAGACAGGGGAAATTGGTTGAATGCTCGTAGAGGCCGCCAATCCCTCCCGTAGCCATAACGGTATCCCTGGTATGTATATGAAGAATCTCTCCTTTTTCCGTCTTTGCAATCATGCCGGTGCAGGCGCCTCCCGAGACAAGAATATCAGTCATAGCCGTAAATTCCATAACCGTCACGTTCGGCAGTTCCCTGACCCGCTTTTGCAGTACCGTGGTGATTTCTTTTCCCGTAATATCTTTGTGGAAACATATTCTCGGCCTCGAATGCGCTCCCTCCCGAGTGTAATTCAGGCTGCCGTCCGGATTCATGTCAAAACGTACTCCCAGTTTCAGGAGATGATCTATCACTCCGCGGCTGGAACGTATCATAATTTCAACGCTTTCTTTCCTGTTCTCGTAATGTCCGGCTTTCATCGTATCCTCAAAGTAGGGTTCATAATCCTCTTCATCCCGCATTACACAGATGCCGCCCTGGGCCAGCATAGAATCGCAGTTTTCAATTCCCTCTTTAGAAAGCATCAGTATTTTCTGATCCTCCGGCAGGCTGAGGGCCGTATAAAGACCCGCTACTCCGCAGCCGGCAATCACAACATCGTAATAAAGGTTTCTCACCATAATTATGCCCCCTTATCATCTGGCCAGTTCCAGCATTCGTGTCAGTGTGGCTTTTGCAGGGGCGGCAAGGTCTTTTGGCACTTCGGCCCTGTTGACTCCTGTTTTTAATACTTCAATAATCTTATCCAGTGTAATCTTTTTCATATCGGTACAAATCGGCTCGGTAGCCGGAAAATAAAATATCTTCCCCGGGTTTTTCTGTTCCAGCTCATAGCGGACTCCGCACTCTGTCGCTATTATAAATTCTTTTGATTCGCTCGATGATGCATAATTTATTATTCCTGTTGTGGAACCGGTATAATCAGCTTTCTCCAATAGCGCACCATTACATTCCGGATGAGCGAGGACTTTGGCATCCGGGTGTTCACATTTGAGGCTTTCGATTTCCGACGCCCGCATCTGTTCATGAACCGGACAGAACCCATTTACCGTCATTACATTCTTCTCCGGTACCTGCTCCGCTACAAAGCGGCCCAGATTCTTGTCCGGGATAAATAAAATATTTTTATTCGGCAGATTTTTTACTATCTGCACTGCATTGGCTGAAGTAACGCACACATCTGCCCAGGATTTGATCTCGGCCGTGGAGTTGATATAACAGACTACAGCCAAATCCGGGTACTCCCTCCTTGCCTGCTCCACCTCTTCCCTTCTGACCATATGGGCCATGGGACAATCCGCCCCGGCATCAGGCATCAGCACCGTTTTGTCCGGGCTGAGCAGTTTTCCGCTCTCCCCCATGAATGAAACGCCGCAAAACACAAGTGTCTTGTTGGGAAGACCGGCTGCGGCCTTGCTCAGGTTAAAAGAATCGCCCACATAATCGGCAATTTCCTGCACTTCCGGCTCCACATAGTAATGAGCCAGGATCACTGCATCCTTCTCTTTTTTTAACTGGTTTATCTCTTCCTGTTTTGTCATACCATCCTCTATTCTGCCGCTTTTCAAACGGCCTTTCCTGCTTTTTTCGTCCATTTCCAGGCAGACGCCGGCGGAACCAACCGCACTCGCAACAGTATAGCACATCATTTTTCATATGACAAGACACCTGTTAATAAATCTGCAAACTCATGTAACAGTTCGCTGCTGTTCACAGGGGAATGTTCCGCGAGGTGTTTTCGTGTGTATTTCACACGAAAATCCCGAGTTATGCGGCGCGAAACGGCACTTTTTGCCGTTTCTGTGCATCGCGGAGCGTGTTATTCCGCCGTTCGGTACGTTAACCTGCACGCTCCGCGCACAGGTCACAGCCCCCAATAAAAGGGAGGGCATACGGCCGGTTAACACGGCGTATGCCCCCTATGATTAAAAATAATGACTATCAATTCTGAAGAAAATCAACACTCACTACCTCCCGTATAAGATTTTATATCAAATATAGGCTCTAAGCGAGTCACCAAGCTTTTCCATGTTTTCCATACGCTCCAGGGATTTCTGCGGATTCACCTGAGCCACAGCCGTGGTCAGATATACGGCGATTGACATTGCCTCCGCAACCGGGTATCCGCTTGCATTTGAAACCGATAGAACATTCTCTGAAGAAAGTGCGATGGGGGAGGTGTAACTGTCGGTGATAGAAATTACAGTACATCCTTTATCATAGAAATATTTTGCAGTTTCACAGGTTATCCTTGTATAACGCGCAAATCCTATCGCAATCAGGCTGTCCTCGGACGTAACGTCTGCAAAGGCGCTGAAATCCCCCTGCTTCAGCAGAATGACATTATCCTGAAGATTATTTAAAATTGATCCCAGATAAACGGCAATTGAATAGGAAGAGCGGGCTCCAATGATATAGACGCAGCGCGCTTTCGTGATGGTCCGTACGGAGGAATAGAAATTTGCTTCGAATGTTTCATTATATATCTTCCGAAGGGATGCGGCATTACTGTCTATCATGGATTTGAGCGAACCTCCATTGGGAGCTATTGCCGCACGCCTGATACGCTCCCAGGGAGTCAAATCTTTTTGTACATTTTTACGGGCACAGGCAATAAAATCAGAAAAATTAGCAAAGGAGAGCATTCGTACAAAACGTGTAATGCTGGGACAGCTCACGCCGGATTGCTTTGACATTTCATTAATAGACATAAACGGGATAGCCCGGATATTTGCTTTGACAAAATCAGACAGTACTTTATTGGTTTTTGAACAAGAATCGTAATTCTGTTCTATTAGCTGAATAATATTTTTTTCCAAATGTGTTCCTCCTCAAATCGGAAACGAGGTTGATACAGGCCCGCGGTTTACTATAACAGATAGTTCAAATATAGCAAAGCCCAGCGCAAAAATCAACCGTCTGGCTAATCCTCTTGACTTTTACAGTCCGTCTTTAGTTACTGTTCACACCCCGCCAAAAAGCGGCGTGCTGTAAACAATAACACGCTTCGCGATGCACAGAAACGGCAAAAAGCGCCGTTTCGCGCCGTGTAACTCGGGATTTTCGTGCAGAATACGCACGAAAACGCCTCGCGGAACACAACCGTGTGAACAGTAACCGTCTTTAGACACCACCTTGTGAATAATGCTGCGGAATTTGTAACTATCATGCAAATTTCCGCAAAAGAATTCAACATAATCCACAAATTTGAAATTATATTTTCATAATGTTGATTTTTATTTTCATATGATGTATGATAAATATGCTGCAGCATTAAATTATGAGGAGGTACAAACATGATCCCATTAAATGAAATCACCGGTTCCTCGTTAGACGCCCTATTTGTTTATATGGCATTGCTTGGCATTCTACTGTTAGCCGCATCCTGGCTCAGACTTAAAATTCCGCTCTTAAAAAAATACTACATACCGGCATCCCTGATTGCAGGTGTCATCGGCTTAATCCTAGGACCTTATTTTCTGGGCATAATTCCGAAGGAAATCATGAGTGTCTGGTCGGGAATGTCGAGCCGCCTCATTGTTTTGATTTATGCCCCGATGCTGATGGGAAAAAGGCAGAAAAGCGGTGAAAAGCTTATCAAAAGAGCAAGTGAATCCCTGGTTTTTTCCTATTTTACATTTTTTACACAGTATGCCGTTCCATTGCTTCTGACCGCACTGATACTTACTCCGGTATTCGGTGTATCTCCGCTGTTCGGAACAATTGTCGAGCAGGGGTGGTCCGGCGGCCATGGAACAGCCGGCGGAATGGCCGCCGTATTTGAAGAGTTAAAATGGACGGTGCAAGCCTGTCTGTCACTTCCGCTACTATCGGTCTGGTATTCGGTGTTTTGGGGGGCATCGTATTAATCAATATCGGCGCACGCAAGGGATGGACCTCTTTTCTGAATACCTCCGCCGGACTGGAAAATAAGAATACTGAAATATATACCGACCGCTCAGATCGTGAACCTGATACGAACCGGGTAATCCATCCATCTGTCATTGATAATATGGCGTTCCATATGGCACTGCTGTCGGTCGCCGTATTACTCGGCTGGCTGATTAGCAAAGCCCTAAAGCTCTGGTTGCATTTCACAATGGCCTGGTTTACCGCAGCCATGCTTGCCGGCTTACTGGTTCAGCTTCTGCTAAACCGCACAAAATGGGCTGATATTGTGGATAAGCCCACAATGAGCCACATACAGGGGATTTCACTGGAATTTCTTGTAGCCGGAGCCGTGGCTTCCGTTAATGTTTCTGTTATCGTCGAATATGCAACTCCATTAATAATCGAGCAGCTTCTGGCGGCCGTCGTGCTTGTTTGGTGCTGCACCTGGGTTTCAAGCCACGTATTTGGTGAGAACTGGTTTGAACACTCAATAATGCTGTTTGGTGCCTTTGCCGGAGTAACCGCCACCGGACTTCTCTTGCTAAAAACCTGCGATTCTAAAATGGAATCCGGCGCTGCGGAAGTATTTGCAGCCCGTTCTCCTCTGCTGGCCTGGGCGACAGGCGGTGGAATCCTGACAGCCATGACACCTGTATGGGTTGTGCAATACGGAGCTTTAAAGGTAGGCTTAGTCTACGCTGCCGCCATGTTAATCGCATTCGTATTGCAATTTGTTCTCGGTTTTTGGCATAAGCCCGATAAAATGAATGTCTGAACCATAACATAAAAATATGTAACCGAATAAAGGAGACAATTATGAAACGTATTATCTTAACAGCGCCGAATTTTAGTGAGGGCCGCGATCAGGAAAAAATTCAAAAGATTCTCGATTGCTTCCGCAACAGAGAACATGTGCAGATTCTGCGCTGGCAGGGAGATCCGGATCATAACCGGTTTGGCGCTAATGTGATCGGTGAGCCCGAAGCGATTTATGAGGCCATGCTTGAGGCGATTGGCACTGCCCTTGAATTGATCGATATGACCAAACATCACGGCCAGCATCCGCGCATGGGGGCAGTTGATGTCATCCCCCTGACCCCTCTGCGTAATTGTACGATAGAGGATTGCAGCGAACTGGCCCACAAGATAGCCTCGGAAGCTGCCGATAAGTATCATCTTCCATTCTTTCTATACGAAAAGTCCGCAAACACTCCTGCCAGAACGAATCTGGCTGAAATACGCAAGGGCGAATTCGAAGGCATGGCCGAAAAACTGAAAAGTCCTGAATGGAAACCCGATTACGGCCCGGACACAATTCACCCGACGGGTGGAGTTACAGCCATCGGAGCCAGGGATTTTATGATTGCTCTGAATGTTAATCTGGGAACAACCGATTTGTCCATTGCAAAGGAGATTGCAAAACGTGTGCGATTCAGCAGCGGAGGGTTCCGTTATGTTAAAGCTATCGGTGTTGAAATGAAGGGAAGGAATTTGGTCCAGGTTTCAATGGATTTGACAAATTATAAAAAAACCTCTGTCTGCACTGTCATTGAATGTATCAGGGCGCTGGCATTAAAGCACGGAATCCCTATCGTCAGTTGTCAGATCGGTATGCTGTCTCTGGATATGCTGATTGAAATAGCCAGAGAATATCTCAATTTGGAATCCCTGTTTGAAGGCCCCTTTTCTGCAGATCAGATTTTTGAGACCTATCTGCTGTAACCGTTTGCCTTGACCAATACAGAAAGAAGGAATACATATGGATTTTAAAGATATGACCGTCGGAGAATTTGCCCGGGGAATCGGTGCGGAGCTCCCCGTTGCAGGAGGCGGCAGCGCAGCCGCTCTCTCCGGCGCTTATGGAGCCGCTCTTGTATCAATGGTTTCCAGAAAAACCATTTCGAATAATAAATATACGAATGTAAAGCACCGCTTTCAGGAAGTGGACCGGCAATGCGCAGTATTACGTGAGTCACTGCTGGATGATATTCAGAATGATATTGATTCCTTCCGCAAATATAAAACCGCGCTGGCCCTTCCCAAAGTGACACAGGAGGAAAGCGCCGTACGTAATGCCGCCATGCAGAACGGTTTAAAAGCTGCTGTTCAAACTCCGCTCGAGGTGGCTGAAAAATCCGTCAAAGCGCTGGCTCTATGCCGCGAGGCTATTGAGAAGGGAAATCGGAATGCCGGCCCTGATGCCCTGGTCGGAGCCTTATTGCTGCGTGCTGCAATTCTGGGAGCCGTCTATAATATCAGAATTAACGTAAAGACCATCACTGACGAACCGTACCGGAGAGAGATGCTGAACCGGGCGAAAGACCTGGAAGAAACAGCCATCAGACAGGAGGCGGAAATTTTAAGTCTGCTGCCGGAATTAACTCACACTAAATAAATAATTTAAAAAACAATGGCTTTCTTCGCCATATAAATCACCTTTCCTTTCACTGATAGCGGCTTGGACACCTCTATAATAAGCGGAAAGGTGATTTTTGTATAACGTCTTGACCCGCACCCGCATTGGATTATAAATTATGAAATACGTCCAATCAGTTTCTTGCGGTACATTTCCAGTGTATAGCGGTCCGGCAGAGACGACTGGGCACCCAGACGGGTTGTACTGATACCGGCGGCAATTGTTGCATACTCGATTGCCGTATCGATAGACTCTCCTTCCGCAAGCAGAACTGCCAGCGCACTGATAAATGCATCGCTGGCCCCGGTTGTATCGATTGGCTCCACATCAATGGCCGGATATTCCTTCCCGGCCTTCCCATCGGTAAAATAGCACCCCTCTTCCCCCAGTGTCACCACCACGTACCGGGCGCCGCCTGCAATGAGGGCTGCCGCTTTCTCGCCGACGCTTCCTTCTCCCGGCATAATCTGGTTCAGTTCCGTCTTGTTGGGCACCAGCATATACAGCTCTTCAAGAACCTCCGGAGGCAGCATTTTATACCCGGAGGGCTTGAGGATTATCCTGATTCCATGCTTTCTGCACAGTCTGGTGATAAACAGCAGTGTCTCGTCAGGAATACTGTTCTGCAGGAGGCAGTATTCGGAAGAAAGCAGGATATCCATGCATTCTTCCACATGTTTCCTGCTGATGCTGTCGCTTGTCCCCTGATAATATCCAATCAGATATTCTGCGCTCTTGGTCACAAAAATATAGGCAATTCCGGTTGATGCGGCATTATCGAAACCGATTCCGCTCACATCCACATTATTGGCGGCAAGGTTGTTATAAAGGTTTTTTCCATCCATATCATTGCTCAGAATGCTGATGATGCTTGCCGCGCCATCGAGGCGGGCCACGCCGATGGCCTGATTTCCCGCCTTTCCTCCCGGAAGAATGCTTCGCTCATGAATCGTCATAGTCTCAGTGCTTCCTAATATTTCATCCACAAGAAATGTCACATCCAGGTTCACACCGCCGATCACGCAGATTTTCACTTTGTGCCGGTCCGTACTTCTGGCAGTACTCTTTCCCTCCTTAAACATCAGACCGACAGGCTCTATTCCCTGTTCCCGCCGCGTAGAAACCATATGAAAAACAGTATCCCAAAGTATCTTTGCAAGCTCCTTATGCGGGAGGACGAGTGTGCACAACTCCGGCAGGAATGTATGTCCCTCCCCTCCAAAATCAAAGGATATCACGGATAAATCGCCGGGGATGTTCATATGACGCGCATAAACGCAGCTATAAATCAGTCTTGCAATCTCCGTATCCTGCACCACGACCGCCTTAACGCCAGTCTTGGCCAGAATTTCCAGGACTTCTGATGGTTCCTGTTGCCCGAATTCAAATATCAGGCTTTCGTCAAAAACAATCTTATTTCGCTCCATACTTCTGTGTAATATGCGGCAGAGCGGACCGTCCTTTTCACGCAGCACAGCTGCCATTTTTTCAAAACCAAGACCGGACAAAAAGGAAACCGCCTCCTCCGCGGCCGACTGAAAATCTAAAACAGGTTTGTCCTCATCCTGTTCGTCCGGCCCGAACGGCACGCAGTAAAACGGAGTATTATGCTCCCGCAGCTTGTCCTGACTGGCCGCTTCTATTCTGCCATACAGAAAAAGGATATATTCCACACGCTTTCCCAGGAGAGAGTCAATACTCAGCGCCTCCCTGTTTACGTCACCGAACGTACTGGTAACTACCAGGGAATACCCCTGTTCCATCGCATATCCGTCTAAATACTGCACAACAGAAGCATACAGACGATCTGAAATATCAGGAACTACCACACCGACAAGCTGGGTTTTAGGAAATGCTTTGCTGATCGCTTTGGCATAGGGTGAATAATTATGCTGCTGTGCTATACGAAGCACCTTTTCTCTGGTAACAGGACTGATATTCTCATCCTTATTGTTCATAATCTTAGATACAGTGGCGATGGACACATCTGCCAGCTTAGCCAACTCCTTGATCGTCATGGAGATACTCACCTCATTTTCTTCACAAGTTTTCTTATCTGTTAGTATACAAAAAGACGGTAAAATATGCAAGCAGCGCAAGAAGTTCTATCTTGCGCTGCCTGTAAATGATATGAAGCAATAAAATATACCGGCCGTTGTAAAAATCCGCTTTTCACCGGACCGGACTGTCGTTCAACAGCTTTTCCACTTCACTTCTCTCAGGAATGGAAGCCGAAGCCCCCAAACGTGATACAGCGATTGCCGCCGCGGCCGCCGCCTCTTCCAGGCACCGGCGTGGAGTTTTCCCATCCGTCAAGGCCGCAAGAAAATAGCCGGTAAACGTATCCCCTGCGCCGGTTGTATCCAGGGCCTCTACTTTCCTTGCCGGACAGAGGAAAACCTCACCTCCGGCCGCATAAACCGCCCCGGCTCCTCCCAGAGTGAGTACAACCGCCGTTTCAGGGTATTCCCTGTTCAAAATCTTTATCATCTGTTCCGGTTCCGTCTTTTTTGTAAGCTGTTCTCCTTCCACTTCATTCAAAAAGAGAAGGGACACCTTTTCTATACCGCATTTCAGAATGTCTTCCTGAAAAGGTGACGGATTCAGGGCAATCTTCAATCCGTTGCTATGAGCCTTTTCTATCATATAATCCAGCCCATTTACCTCATTTTGCAGCAGGAGCCACTCTCCTTCTTCAAAAAAGGCCAGAGCCTCATCCACAAATTCCGGTTTGTTGGCCTGATTCGCTCCGCCGTACAAAACAATACTGTTCTGCCCTCCCCGCTCCACCTGTATAACCGCACTTCCGCTGCGGCCCTCTATCCTCCGGATAAAACGGGAGTCCACACCGCTTCGGCGGCAAGCCTCCAGCAAAGGATCGCCGTCTTCCCCTGTCATCCCTCCATGGAACACACTGGCTCCGGCCTTTGCAAGCGCAATGGACTGGTTCAGCCCCTTCCCCCCGCAGAAAACCTCCAGACCGGACGAAGCTACAGTTTCACCGGGAGCTACAATGTGCTGCACATGGTAGGTATAGTCCAGATTCAGCGAACCGTAATTTAAAATACGCAAATCAACTCTCCCTTCTACGCTTCCAGAACCTTCTTATCCATGGTTCCGGATGCCGCACACTGCCTGATACAGTTTTTCATCCAGGCTGCAAACGCTCCGGAGTCCACATCCAGCGCCACACGGCAATTCGGCATATTATTACTGAAGCGGGTGGATTTCTGCACATAAGTGTGTCCGTATGTGTATGTCCCTGCACACTCCACATCCACATAGTAATCATGTGTCCGAAGATACTCCGGCCTGCAAATGGCCATCACTGCCAAAGCATCATGCATGACCACGTCCTCACCTTTATATACATCCCGGCGCATACGCATAAAGTCCAGCAGGTCTGCCGCTATATCGGAAGCCGTTGTGCCGATCCCGCGTATCCCATTACAGTCGGAATCAGAAAGAACTGCCCGGAGTGTCACATCCAGTCCCACCATAACCAGGGGGATACCGGAGCCAAAGACAATTTTGGCCGCCTCCGGATCAAAAAATATATTAAATTCGGCCACCGCGCTGGAATTTCCGCCTTCCACGGCTCCGCCCATAAAATAAATGCATTTAATCATCCGCTTCAGCTCCGGATAGACATTGAGCGCCAGGGCCAGGTTCGTCTGAGGCCCGAGAGCGATAATCTCCAGTTCCCCTTTGCATTGTACTGCCTGCTCATAAATGGTTTCTACCGCATTCTTTTCATAAAAAGAATCGCTGCTTTCCATCAGCCGCACATTCCCCATGCCGGTCTGACCGTGGGTTCCAAAACCTCCCGGAGCCTCCTTGTCCGACGCTCTAAGCTGAGTAATGTCCCGCAGCAGCGGCCTCTCAGCCCCCCTGGCAACCGGAGTATCAAACCCCAGCATGCGCACCAGATTCAAAGTATTTGCCGCGGTGTACGCCAGATCCACATTACCGCAGACAGTGGTAATCGCCCTGATATCCAGTTCTTCACTGCCGAGTGCAGCAATAATTGCAACAGCGTCATCAGTTCCGGTGTCACAGTCAATAATTACAGAATGCTTCTTCATTAATCTATCTCTCCTAATATTCAGCGGATCGCCGCTTTTTGTATTTTTTTCTCACGCCGCCTGCGCACGATCGATATAACCACCAGGCCTAGGATTGTAATCGCATATGGCAGCATAAGAACTAAATCTGCCGGGGCCGATGTCATCTGAAGAATGTTGGCAAATACGTCGGCACTGCCGAAAATGAACGAAGAAACCAACACTCCCAGAGGCGATCCGGCCACCATATTGCTGGCAGACAAACCGATAAAACCACGCCCGGCCACCATGTTCCGGACAAAAGCAGACATATAGCCCATAGACATATATGCCCCTCCGACACCGGCCAGAGCGCCGGAAATCATAAAAGCAATATATCGTATTTTCGTAGCGGAGATCCCCACCGACTCCGCGGCCTGAGGATTCTCCCCGACAGAACGAAGACGGAGTCCGAGCCTCGTTTTATATATAAAGAAATTCACTAAAAATGCAGCTGCAAAAGCGCCGTATGTTAAAATGTTATGTCCTGATACAATCCGTCCCAGGACAGGAATGTCTTTGATGAACGGAAGGTTCACCACCGGCAGCACCATACTCTGGATACTTCCGGCTGAGTTGGACTTGTCCCCGCTGGCAAGAAACAACACAAATACGGTGCCTCCCGCAGCCGCCAGGTTCATCGCAATGTTGGTCAGATACAAATCCGCCTTACCGGTAAAAGAGGCATAGCTGATAATCAATCCAACCAGAATCCCCGCCAGGATTGCAGCCCCAAAGCCCACCACGGCGCTCTTTGAAGCGCCGCTGACAATAACTCCCGCCAGGGCTGCCCACAGCATCATACTCTCAATGGCCATATTGTCCACACTGGCCTTATAGCAGACGGATGCCGCCAGGGCCGCATAGACAATGGGAGTTGCCAGACGCAGCAATGAAAAGCAAAACGTTATAATTAACTCTACATCCATAACCTGTCACCAAACCGTACAAATACGGTATTCTCCTTTCCTGCCATTATCATGCCTTTACCGCCTCCTGCTGTTTTTCCGTATTTTCCAGGGATTCCCTGGCCGATTTAAATATCATACGCCGTTTTAAACCGGACAGGAACATCTCGGCTGCAATCAAAAGAATTATAATTCCCTGCACAATTGAGACAAATTCCGCCGGAATGTCTGTGGTGCGTGTTACGATATCAGCCCCGGTCCGGATGTATGCCAGCAGCAGCGCGCCAACTGGAACTAACGCCGGATTGCGGTGGGCCATAACAGCCACGATCAGGCCGTCAAATCCGTAGTTCGGCATTTCCAGCCAGCGGAAGCGTTCATAACGCCCTAATATTTCCACGGCCCCGCCCAGTCCTGCGAAGGCGCCTCCGATGATCTGCGCCGCCACGACCGTGCCCGTCACGCTGATTCCGGCGTACTTTGCAAAATTCGGGTTGCTGCCCACAGTGCGCATTGCATAGCCAAAAGGTGTTTTATAGATGGCAATCACAACCAGAACCACGCAGACTGCCGCAATAATCAGGCCGGCATGAATCTCCGTTTTCGGGACAAGAACGGCCAGTTTCAGCTCTTCCGGATATTTGAGAGAAGCGAGGCTCGGCATGGAGACGTCTTTCATACCATACTTCAAAATGAATTGAGACAGGTAGAATAATATGTAATTCAGCATCAGCGATACCACGACCACATGGGCGTCGAACCTGGCATTTAAAACAGCCGGGATAGCAGCTGCCGCCATCCCAATCAGGATGGAGGTCAGCAGCAGAACGGGAAGCAGGATTCCCTTGGGAATTCCCTGGAGCTGTATGCCCAGATAAGTGGTCATACAGCCGGAAATGATAACGATCCCCTCTGCCGACAGATTGAACTTATTCACGGCATACATAAAACACATGCAAAGCCCTGTAAATGTGAACAGTGTAGCCAGCGCCACCATATCCCCGAACCGCCGGATTGTAGAAAACGGCCCGACGATAAACTGCCGGATCGCCATTACCGGCTCATCACTGATCACAGTCAGTGCGATCAGCGAAATCATATATGCTATCAAAACCGCAATGATAACGCGGAATACTCCAAAAAATGATTCTATTTTTCTCGCAGTTTTCATATCACGCCCGCCATTTCTTCATTCGTCATAACCTTCAGTCCCAGCATATACTCTCCCAGCTCTTCTTCACTGACCTGGTTGGCTCTGGGAAAGGCCGCTACTATTTTGCCCTTCCGCATTACAAAGAGCCGGTCGCTGACCTCCAGCACCTCATTCAAATCCGCAGATACAAGAAGCGCTCCCACGTTTTCCTCCCTGACTTTGCGCAGCAGTGTTTTCCGAATCATTTCCGCCGTTCCCACATCAATTCCGCGCGTGGGCTGATTGGCCAGAATCACGTTGGCGCCGGAGGTAAATTCCCTGGCTACCACCACCTTTTGAATATTACCGCCCGAGAGCATCCGAACCGGCTGATCCCGATCATCACAAGCGATCTCGAATTCACGGATATATCCGTCAACCTCTTGATTAATCTTCTTCTCATTCAGGAAGATACTGTTTCTGAACTCTTTTTTGCGGAAGCGGTCGGCTATAATATTCTCCTTAATAGAGAGGGTGCCCGCACATCCGAAAACCATCCTGTCCTCTGAAATATGTGCCAGTCCGTTTTCCCGGATTTCCCGTACACTTTTGCCATGAATGTTCATTCCGTTTATTACCACAGTCCCCTGAGAATACGACTTCATTCCGCTGAGAACCTCAGAAAGCTCGCTCTGGCCGTTGCCCTCCACACCGGCAATGCCCACAACCTCCCCCTCACGTATGGAAAAAGACATATCATCAATCAGCCGCCGGCCTCCCTGATCTGCCACGACAAGATTTTTAACATCCACCAGCACTTTACCGTTCTTCGGATCTTCCTTCTCCATTTTGAGGACTACATCCCTCCCAACCATCAGCCGGGAAATTTTTGCTTCGGTCAGATCCTTCACATCATAGGTCCCCTGGCTGTATCCATGGCGCAGCACCGTAACACGGCTGCAAAGACGCATTACTTCTTCCAGCTTGTGTGAGATAAAAATGATAGCGTGGCCATCCTCCCGCAGCAGCAAAAGCTGTTCAAATAATTCCTCCGTCTCCTGAGGCGTCAGAACGGCTGTAGGCTCGTCCAGGATTAGTACTCTGGCCCCTTTTATCAGCGCCTTTAAAATCTCCACCTTCTGCATCTGCCCAACGCTTAAATCCTTAACCCTGGTACGGGCATCCAGAGCAAAATTATATTTATCGGCAATCTTCTGGGTCATGACAACTGCTTCCTCAAAGTCAAACAGGCCGTTTTTCATCGGCTCTATGCCCAGTACAACATTCTCTGCCACGGTCAGTGAATTTAACAACATAAAATGCTGATGAACCATGCCGACCCCTTTGGAAATTGCATCAAGCGGACTTGTTATTTTAACCTTCTGTTCACGGATAAAAATATCTCCGCCCTGCTTGTCTTCCATTCCAAACAGTATTTTCATCAGTGTGGTCTTCCCTGCTCCGTTCTCACCGACCAGACTGTGAATTTCTCCCTCATTAACCGCAAAGGTTACATCCTTGTTGGCTACAAATCCGTTTGGATAAATTTTAGTGATGTGATCCATTCGGAGCATTTCCATATATTACGTACCCCCAGTCATGAGGAAGAACAGCCGGGACCGGCTGCTCTTCCCGTATGTATGATAAACCAGTCTCTGCCGCTTACGGAGCAAACGTATTAATATATGCGTTATACTCTTCCTCGTTGGCAAAATCTTTATATCCTTTTACTGTCAGTTCTCCGTCAATAATCTTCTGCTTTGCCTCTTCCACCTGGGCTATCACCTCGGCCGGGGCATTCTCTTTCAGCATTTCGTCATTGACATAGTCAACGCCGCCTGCTTTAACGCCCAGGACTCTTACCGTCCCCCAGTAATCTTCTCCGCCGAGATAATCCTCAAATACGCTGACAAAGCTCTTGTCCACCTGCTTGAGCATGGAGGTTACAATTACATCCGCATAAGCATTTCCGGTTGCCTCAAAAATTGCATGCTGATCAGAATCCACTCCGATGCTCCGCGTTCCGGGAGTCTTAAGGGCCGCCTCAAAGGCTCCCAGGCTGGCGCCGCCGGCCACCGGGAAGAATACATCCGCTCCATAAGTACTGTTCTGCTGGGAACAAAGCTCCAGCATCTTGGCCGAATCCGTCCAATTCCCCACCCAGGAGGTAATAACCTTTATATCAGGGTTATAAGCTCTGGCGCCTTCCGCATATCCGGTGATAAAGTCACAGATTACCGGGTTCTGAACGCCGCCCACCGTACCGATGACTCCGTTCTTGCTCATGGCTGCCGCAATCATGCCTACCAGATAAGAACCCTCATTCTGGGCATATGCTATGTATAATATATTATCAGATTTCACTTCCACATCACGGCTCACATCGAAAATGATAAATCGGATGTCGGGATAATCTTTTGCCGCTCTCTCCACTTCCTCCTGAAATTCACTGGTAGAAAGAACAAAGTCAGGCTCGCCCTCACAAACATCAATAACATAAGACTCATATTTCGATGAATCGGTTCCGGCCTCCACGGCCTTGGTTTTAAATCCGTACTTTTCCTCCAGCATATCAAGGCCGCGCTTACCGGAATCGGCAAAGGACATATCGCCCAGGGTCATACAGAGGAATGTGACGCTGTACTGCGGTGTACCATTTTCCGCTTCGCCGCTTTTGCCTGCCGAAGCTGCGGCTGTACTGCCATTGTCTGCCTTGCCGCCCTGCGTTTTGCTGTCCCCTGAACACGCCGTACAGGAAAGTGAAAGGGCAAGCGCCAAAAGAAGAGAAAGTGCTTTTTTCATGTAGAAAACCTCCTAATTTTTATAGGAAAACATTTACTTAAAATGTTTTCTTTTTAGATATTATCATAAACTTTTGCCATTGTCAATATACGGCTTTGTCTATTTTCCATAACTTTCACCAATAATCCGCACAGGTTCTGGGCTAATTGCAAAAAAGAGTGGAATTCTAAAAATTCCACTGCCTTCAACGATTACCTGCACGCTCCGCGCACAGGTCACCGTCATTAACAAAAAAACCGGCGGCCGAACAACCGGCCGCCAGTTTTAATTATTCTTAATGGATAAAATAATTATCCATGATTCATTTTTTCTTTCTTAACTTTCATATAAAAGACTAAAACCGTACGTATCATGCAGCATAAAATGCAGCGCAGAATATATCAGGGTAACAAAAACAGCGGGTGATGGGAATCGAACCCACGTATCTAGCTTGGAAGGCTAGTGTTCTACCATTGAACTACACC
>OCAE01000706.1_pt1 | contig 18881 bp, 13 predicted proteins | sample 1495581 | NCBI WGS metagenome assembly OCAE01 (sample SAMEA2580278, study PRJEB22360) | human gut metagenome | biome: human gut; feature: human-associated habitat; material: faeces | place: Denmark | collected 2008/2010 | reverse complement strand
CTTTCTCCCACGGACGCCAATACCTCCCCCATCCGCGTTCCTCTCCCCATATACCTCTTGCCCCCGAACACATATTCTGCTATGATATCTGTAAACAGACAACAACACAGAAAGGCCGGTGTTTTATCATGGGACATGGGGAGCGTCTTATTTTTCATATTGATGTTAATTCAGCATTTTTAAGCTGGGAATGTGTATACCGGCTTTTTAAAGACCCGCAGGCCCTGGATTTGAGAACGGTTGCTTCTGCGGTTGGAGGGGACGCCAAGTCCCGCCACGGAATCGTGCTGGCCAAGTCTCCTTTGGCCAAGAAGTATGGAGTCACCACAGGTGAGCCCCTGGTTCAGGCCTTGCGTAAGTGCCCGGATCTGGTGGTTGTCCCGTCCCGGTTTGATTTTTACATTAAATGCTCCCGCCGCATGATGGATCTTTTGGAGGAATATACGCCGGACCATGAGAAATTCAGTATCGACGAGATTTTCCTGGACATGACCAGCACTATCCACCTCTTTGGCAGTCCCATGGAGGTGGCCAATGAAATCCGGGAACGAATCCGGAAGGAACTGGGATTTACTGTAAATATCGGAATCTCCACCAATAAACTTCTGGCGAAGATGGCCTCTGACTTTGAGAAACCGGATAAATGCCATACCCTGTTTCCTCAGGAGGTGCCCGATAAGATGTGGCCCCTGCGTATACGGGAGCTGTTTTTTGTGGGAGGCGCTGCCCAGAGGAAGATGGAAAACCTGGGGTTACATACCATCGGGCAGCTGGCATGCTGCAACCTGGAAGTGCTCAAATCCCACCTGGGCGAAAAGTATGCGGTCCTCATCCGCCAGTATGCCAACGGCATTGATGATGACCCTGTGGCTGAAAAGGAACCTGTAAATAAGGCATATGGCAACAGTATCACCCTTTCCAGGGATATATCTGACTACGAAAGCGCCTGTCAGGTCCTGCTCTCCCTCTGTGAAACCGTAGGCGCCAGGCTGAGGGCGGACCATGTGCTGTGCAATAATGTCTGTGTGGAGCTGCGTGACTGGGAGTTCAGGAACCAGTCTCACCAGATGGTCATACCCGAACCAACGGATTCCACCTCCGTGATTTATGAGTATTCCTGCCGCCTGCTGAGGGAATCCTGGAATATGACGCCCCTGCGGCTCATGGGTGTGCGGGCCGGTAAGATATCTGATGACGGTTTCTCACAGATGAGCCTTTTTGACGACCCCGGACTTCAGAAGAAAAAGGATTTTGAAAAGGCAGTGGATGCCATCCGCAGCAAATACGGAATCGACAGCGTAAAACGGGCCAGCTTCCTGCGTAAGGACGCCATCGTGGACCACGCTGCCAGCAAGAAAAAACATTTGAATTAACACCTTATCCAGACAGTTAACAGGATTCTATACAGAAAACAGAGTTGAGGAACAGACATGAGACGGAGCGCTATATGTTATACCATTGGAGACATGGAGGACGGAATTGTCCTAGGTCAGTTTTTAAAGGCAAAGGGATTTTCCCACCGGCTGGCAGTGCGCATTAAGGCCGCGCAGGGACTTGCAGTGGACGGAATTGCGGCATACGCAGGTTACCGGCTTAAGACCGGGCAGACAGTGGAGGTAACCCTGCCTGAGGAGGAGGATTCCGGGAATATTGTACCGGTAAAGCTTCCTCTTTCTATTGTATATGAGGACGAGGATATACTGGTAATCAATAAGGATGCAGGCGTGCCTATTCACCCCTCCCAGGGCCACTATGACAATACCCTGGCCAACGCCGTCTCCTGGTATTTCCATGAAAAGGGGGAGGCTTTTACTTACCGGGTTATTAACCGGTTGGACAGGGATACCACCGGTCTGCTGGTCCTGGCCAGGCATATGCTCAGCGCCTGTATCTTATCGGAACAAATGACCGGGCGCAGAATCAGGAGGGAATACAGGGCCATTGTACTTGGACATACACCTGAGGAAGGCACGGTTGACAGCCCCATTGCCAGGGCTGAGGGCTCCACCATCGAGCGCCGGGTGGACCATGAAACAGGAGAAAGGGCAGTCACCCATTTCCGTACTCTGCTCTACAATGAAGAAAAGGACCTGTCTCTGGTGAGTCTCAGCCTGGAAACAGGCAGGACACATCAGATACGGGTCCACATGAGGTCTATAGGGCATCCGCTTCCCGGAGACTTCTTATACTGTCCGGATTACCGGTATATCGACCGCCAGCCGCTCCACTCCTATCTTCTCAGGTTTGAGCATCCCATTACAGGAAAGGAGATGGAATTCACGGCCGGGCTGCCTGAAGATATGAAACAGCTTCTGCCGTCCGGCATCTGACTGTTTTTAATTCCACCGCAGACCCTTGGGATAATGGTTTTTGAGTATGCCCTTCGCATACTTGGCCCAGCCCAGGCTGAAACCGCCGGTACATACCAGCACCCAGCCTTTCAGGCATCCCTCAGGTGTTCCTGCGTCCTCGCTGAGAGCTTCTCCTTTCAGGTACCGGATTATGCTGTCTCCGGAGGGGGACAGTTCCCAGAAGCACTGCGCCTCCTCTTTCCTGAGCGCCAGTGCCAGGGCATGGGATGGCTCAAAACGGTTCTTTTTAAGGGTGCCCATATGAAGACCCGGCCGGAGAATCTTAAGCCCCTTCATATCCGGCATATCGGCCGGCATCAGATACAGCTGGTCCCCGAACAGCACGTATTCCTTCCTTTCCAGAAAGGTATCCGGTTCTGACAGGGTGTCCCGGATAAAGGGTTCATAATCCCTGAACACTTCTTTTCTCTTTCTGCCGTCCAGATACAGCTGGTCCCGGTTTCCGGCTTTTACCGCAGTTTCCGGCTCTCCTTCTTTTCTTAAGACAGCCATGAAATGGCCTTCTCCCTCCAGGATGTGGGGCATAATGCGAAAGGTCCGCTCCAGGCCCCAGCCTTCCGCCTCCGGCCCGGCCCACTGAGGCTTTCCTTTCGTAAAACCAGAATAGGCAGGCATCTGTTCCGTGCAAAATTCCGGATGGCGTCTCAGGAAGGCCAGAACCGTACCCTCATTCTCCTCCGGGGCAAAGGTACAGGTGGAATATACCATTCTGCCTCCGGGCGCCAGCATAGACGCCGCGTGATCCAGTATCTCGCCCTGACGGGCGGCGCACATCTTCACATGCTCCTCACTCCACTGGCTTCTGGCGTCCTCATCCTTGCGGAACATCCCTTCTCCTGAACAGGGTGCGTCCACCACAATCTTATGAAAAAAATGGTCAAATGTCCCGGCCAGGCTTTGGGCATCCTCGTTGGACACCACTGCGTTTCGCACCCCCATCCTCTCCATGTTCTGGGAAAGGATTCTTGCCCTGGCCGGATGAATCTCATTGGACAGGAGAAAGCCGCTTCCCTTCATCCTGCTGGCGATGTGGCTGGATTTTCCTCCCGGCGCTGCGCACAAATCCAGCACACGCTCTCCCGGCCTGGGGTCTAATAATTCCACCACGGCCATGGCGCTTGGCTCCTGGATATAGTAAAGCCCCGCCTCATGATAGGGATGCTTACCTGGTCTGCTGCCGGAATAATAATACCCTTCCTTCACCCACGGAATCCGCTCAAGTGTAAATCCGGTCTCCTGCCCGATCTGTTTGGCTGCCTCGGCGGCACCGGCCTCTTCCCAGGTTACTTCGGCCTCACAGACCGCTTTGACCTCACAGTCTGCTTTGGCCTCACAGTCTGCCTTGGCCTCACAGACCGCCTTGGCCTCCCGGATTTCTTTGCCCTCTCCGTTTTTCCCCGCTTCCCTGTTTTCCCCGCTTCCAACGGCATCCTGTATCCGTATCCTGTCCGGGAATTTGAGGCTGTTAAACCGTAATCCCTGGACCCTCTCCTTATCATAGCTGGCCGCAAAAGCCGGATATTCTTCTCCTAATAATACTTTCATCCGCTCTTCAAATCGTACCGGTAAATCTGCCATACTGTCCTTTTCCTATCCTTATTGATATTATATCTTTATTGATTTTATGTCCTTATTGACATGATGCCTGTCCGCTGCGCATAAAGTAAATGAGCTGCTGCATCCATGATACAGCAACCCACTTCATCCTTCAATCCTTTATTCTGAATTACAGTATTATCTTGTAATCATCTCCGCCTTCACCGTTTACCACATAGTAGGCTGCGCCTTCGTTTGCGACAATGTACAGATCAATGGTCTTAATCTCAACGCCTCTGTGTGATTTCTTAAATGCCTTCACAGCCCTGTCCAGCACATCCTTTGCCACAAGGTCCTTGCCGTCAAACTGGAAATGTACGGCTGCCTTTGGCTCTGCTGCCTTCTTGGCAGGTGCCTTCTTCGCGGTTTCTTTCTTAGCTGCTGCTTTGGTGGCTGCCTCTTTCTTCTCTTCCGCCTTTGGAGCTGCCTCCTTCTTAGCTGCTTCCTTTGGAGCTGTCTCCTTCTTGGATGTTGTCTTAGCCGCTGTTTTCCTGGCTGTTGTCTTTTTAGCCGGAGCTGCCTTTGCTTCCTTCTCAACAGGAGCTGCTTCTGCCTTCACCGGAACTGCCGCCTCTGCCTTTGCTTCTACTTTTTCCGGAGCTGCTGGTTTTGCTTCTGTCTTAGCCTCTGCAGGCTTAGCTGCCTCCGCTGCTGCCTTTACAGTTGCCTTAACATCTTTCTTTTCTACCATAGTCCATATCCTCCCTAGTTTTGAATAATGGCTTTACGAGTAATCCCTAGATGCATTAAAGGCATTATAAAATGGTTTTTTCCATTTGTCAATAAATTCACTTGAAAAATCCACAGCCTTCTGCAAAATTCCTTGTGGTTCAGCCCCTCCTGGGCAGGTTCCGTCAGCTGACGCCCGGCCCGGCTGCTGAGCCGGACTGGGGTGTCTGGAAGGCGGGCCCATCCCCTTCTTCGGTATTGGGGGACGGCTGTGTCTGGGCAGGCGCTGCCGTAGTCTGGTCCGCGGGCTGTATGATTACCTGGGGCTGTGACGGCTGCGGTGATGTTTCAAGCGGCGCTGCCTCTGACGGCAGTGTTTCTGACGGCACAGTCTCCGGCAAAACGGACGGTGGGACCGCCGGTGGGGCCTGTGTGGGTACAGGCGCCGGCTGCGCAGGTGCCGTTGTCTCCCGGGGCGCCCTGCCGGAGGACTGGCTGGATTTCTTGCTCTCTGTTCCCGGAAGGTCATAACAGATAACAGGCATGCCCGCATATACATTTTCAAATAGCTCTTTTGCCTTGTCATAGGGCATATTTACGCAGCCATGGGACCCTCCGTTTTTATAGATGGAACCGCCGAAGCTGGACCGCCAGCTGGCATCGTGAAAACCAATTCCTCCGTTAAAAGGCATCCAGAACTTCACCGGGCTGGCATATCCCTCTCCCTTCAGCACCGCGTCTCTCTGCTTGTATGTAATAGAAAAAATTCCCGGCGGCGTAGTATGCCCCCTGGAAACATTGCCGGACACAAAATCAGATTCCAGCACCTTCTGCCCGTCCTTGTAAAAAATCAGGTGCTGGGCCGTCAGATTTACCTCTGCATAGGTACTGCCGTAATCCGGCCCGTCATGGCTTGCTGCTGTCTGCAAATATACAGGTTCCCTGGAGACACTCTCTCCTGCCTCCAGAATGCCCAGAAGCTCTCTTGTCTCCTCTGACTGATTGATCCTCCAGCCGTAAAAACCGGATACCTCCACATTCTGACCGTAGCTGGTGGCAAAAGAGCGCTTCCTGTATGCCGTATTATATTTAGAGGCCAGGCTCTTTACGTAGGCTGCGGCCTGGTCCGGGTCAATGGAAACCTGTTCCCCGTCAGACACAAGCCACTCATGTATCTCATCCCCGTCCAGCACCTCCGTCTTGCTGCCGAAGGTATAGGTCACAGTCATATTCACATAGCGGTTCCTGGCATCCCTGGCCGCTGCCAGAGAGGTATTGCCCCTGCGGATGGACGGAGACTTATAACATCCCAGGGCGTCCAGGTCCAATTCCGGGGCAAGGCTGGATATAGCCTCATCCACCTGGGCCCTGACCTTATCCATGTCAAGTGTGGTGCCCTCTGTCTCAGGCACAATGGAATATCCCTGGCCGCTCACATAGTCTGACAGGTAAGCGTCTGAGGGCAGGACGGCCCTGCTGCTGTCAAAGCAGGACAGACCGCCAAGGGTCTGAGCCAGAGCATCAGCATCATAGGCAATCATGGTCTTTATATCGTAAGATGGTCCCTTAAGCAGATATCTGGGCCAGCGGAAAGGATTCTGCTGGCGAATGATTTCCTCCAGGCTTCCGTCAAACACCGTATGAAGACCGATTTTTTCACCGGTGATTGTCTCCCGCTCCTCGTCCCGCAGCTTAAGTACAAGCCCGTACCCGTTTACGCCGGAGGCTATGAGTTCCTTTACCTCCCCTACGGTTTTCCCTGATACGTCCATCCCATTAATAACTGTATGGGGGAAATATGTATTCCGGTAACCCAGGGCTTTGTATGCATAGATTCCAGCCAGAACAGCGACGGCCAGAATCAGAACCAGAGCAGCGGTTTTCCAGCTCAGGAATTTATCAAAAGGACCTTTTCCCTGTGTATTAAACGTTCCCTGGCCGTCATTTTCCGGCTGGCCTCCGTGCGTTCTGTCTTCGCCCGTCCCCGGGGTGTCCTGTACCCGATTCTCCTGCAGCTTATTCTCCTGTACCCGCTTCTCCTGCCCCCCATTCTCCTGTACCCGCTTCTCCTGCCCCCTGCTTTCTGCCAGCTCCTTCTGACGCTGTCTGAAAGCCTCCCTGCTGCGGCTTCGGCGGGGACGCCTTTCCTCGCTCCGGGCTGGTACGGATTCTGCCTTGTTTCTTTCTTCCCTCATGCACCTTTACCTTTCTATGTCTTCCAACAGTCTCCCCACCTGGCTCTCCCCATATACTCTAATCCCGTGTTCCTTCAGACATGCGGCGCAGACACCGTCCCCTTTTGTAAGGGTGCCGGTAAATGTGCCGTCATAGACCTGCCCGCTTCCGCAGGAAGGGCTTCTCTCCTTTAGTATGGCTGCCTGGGCGGCGCAAAACCGTGGCCGAATATACTGGCCGTAAAGCTGTGCCAGCTTAAGCACTTCCCAGGCTCCTTTTTCATACGCTGCCGTGACATCCTCGCCATCCCTTGTAACGACTCCCGAACCCGTTCGTTCCGCCGGTGTCCTGGGGGTGGCCAGACCGCCCATGATTTCCGGGCATACCGGAATCAGGTGATGTCTGCTTAGAAGTTCCTCTGCCTGGGACATAAGCACGCCGCGGCCGTCATATCTACATTCCACACCCAGCAAACAGGCGCTTACCAGTATATTCATATTCCTCTTCCTTCCATTTATGTATGTTTCTGTCCGACTGTCCGCAAACCGCCCCATCAGAACAGCCTGCGATTGTCCTTCAGCACCTTTCCGCTCAACATAATAAATGTTGTGGACGCAGCCGCGCAGGCCATAATATCCGAAATAGGCTCGGCATAGAACACAGCCTCCACCCCGAAATAACGGGGCAGCAGAATCATTCCCAGGAAATAGACCGATTTTCTGAACATGGACAGGCTGATAGCCACCTTTGCGATACCCATGCCTGTAAATCCGTCCACCACCGTATATTCCACAGCCAGTGGGATAATACACAGGGTAAATATGCGGATTGCCCACTCCGTAACCCGTACATAGGACATTTCCCTTGTAAATATCCTGACAAAATACCCCGGTCCTGCCTGGGCAATTATGAACATGACAGTTGTAAAGGCAACTGATAAAAGCAGTATATGTTTTTCCGCCTTCCGTATCCTGTCAGGACGGCCCGCACCATAATTATACCCCATGACGGTCTGTGTTCCACCGGTAATTCCTCCCAGCGGCATAGTGATAATCAGCATAAAGCTCTGTACAATGGTATTGCAGGTAAGAAGCATATCGCTTCTCTCAGGTCCGCCATAGCTGCTTATAACCATGTTCATAACAATAATGAGCAGGCTGTCCGAGGCAATGATTAAAAAGGGGGACAAGCCCACCAAAAGCACCTGCTTCATGGTCTTCCACCTGTAACCGCCAAAGGTAATCCGCACCAGAGGACGTTTCCCGAACAGAAACAGCAGCACGTAGATGCAGGACGCCATCTGTGACAGCACGGTTGCAATGGCAGCACCCCTGACTCCCATATTCATAACAAAAATGAACACCGGATCCAGCACAATATTGCTGACAGCCCCCAGCACCACTGATTTCATGCCCACCGTGGCAAATCCCTGGCATATGATAAACTGGTTCATGCCGGCTGAAATCAAAGCAAAGGCAGTACCTGTCAGATACCAGCTCATATACTGGTTGGCATAGGGAAATATGGCCGGGCCCGCGCCAAAGAACACCAGGAGCTGATCCTTAAACAGATAGGACACTATCATGATAATAAGGGCCATTCCTGTCAGAAGGGCAAAGCAGTTGGCCACCATCTGGGCGGCGGCCCTCTCATTTTTCTGTCCCAGACGGATACTCATAAGAGGCGCCCCTCCCACTCCAATCCAGCTGGCAAACGATGATATAAGGGTGACCACGGGACCGCATATTCCCACGCCGGCCAGGGCCAGGGCGCCAATCTCCGGAATATTCCCAATGTACATACGGTCCACGATGCTGTACATCACATTCACAAATTGAGCCAGCATGGAAGGAAATGCCAGCCTCCACACCAGCCCTCTGACTTTATCTGTATCCAGATTATTCTCTACTTTCAACTCCGTCTTCTCCTGATTCGATTTTATTCCTTTTGCCTCAATGGCAGGGACCTTATTCCTCTTTACGGCGGAACCGGTCTATATCCCTCACAAGGACAGACAAACTGTCCGTAATGTCTTTAAACGCTCCGTAATGATACAGATTCACAAACAGCAGACCAATGGGTACGGCCAGAATCATTCCCGCAATCCCGTCCGCCTTAAATCCCAGATACAGCAAAAACAGCGTGAGAAGCGGCGGCAGGCCCATACTGTCTCCCACCAGCTTTGGCTGCACAATCTGCCTTGTCACCTGGGTCAGTACATAAATCAGCAGCAGGCCGGCCGCAAAAGCGTACTCGCCCCCCAAAAGCTTAATAAGCCCCCATGGAAGAAGGGCTGTACCCGTTCCAAAGACCGGCAGAAAATCCAGAAAGGCGATGAGAAACGCCCACAGCGGACCGTAACCCACGCCCAACACGATAAACCCCACCGTAAGAATAAGCCACACCACTGCCATAATCTTAAACTGGGCCATGAAATAACCGCCTATGAGATGGCGCACCTCCCCCTTCAGATACAGCCCGTAACGGCCCGCCCATTGGGGCATATGGGCTTTTATGGCTGCCAGAATCCGGTCCCTGTCCACAATAAAGAAATAGGCGGACAGGATAGTGACCACGGTGTAGACCAGCATGGCCGGAAGGCTTTTGGCCACGGTTCCCGCCGCCTCCACAGTCGGAGATGCAATCTTCTCCACAACAGTTCCCATATAGCTTCCCAGATTGTTTCCAAACTGGGCCCAGCTCTGCTGTATGCTGTCGGGCATAAAATCAAACAAATGCTCCAGCTGCTCCATGCTGCGGGCCACATCTCCCTCAATGCCGGCATAGAGGCCGGGCAGGTCTATGATGAACTGGCGCAGCAGGACAAAGGTCCTTGACACCAGCAGATATAAGAGTCCGATAACAAGGGCCAGGGCTGCCGCCACAATGACAATGGAGCTGTGCCTGCGCACCAGCTTCACCCGCCGCTCCAGAAAGCGCACCAGGGGATTAGCAATCATTGCAATCACCCAGCCGATGACAAAGGGCATGAAAAATTTCAAAAGCTTAGGTCCCAGCAGGCAGATTAACAGCCAGCCCGTCAATGGGATTACAATATTAAGTATAAGGCGAAGATAATGCTTCCAGCCTGTTTCTTCCATCATATCCATCTCTCCTGACTGCTTTTTCCGTTCTCCGGAGCATTTTCCCTTTCCTTTACCCCGGAGCCGTTCTCCTTTTCATTTCCCATACGTCTGATTCATTTCCCATACGTCCGATTCATTTCCCATACGTCTGACCGCGATTCATCTTACCGGCACCCGGCTGTCCGGCCCCTCCTTACTGTCCTTACTCTGAATTCCCGGCCGGCTTCCACTCCTTCACGTACTGTTCCAGGAACCGGAACAAAACATCCATCTCCTCATCCGTGCCAATGCTGACCCGAAGGCTGTTGTCAAGTCTGGGCGCATTGAAATAGCGCACATAAATCTGCTCTTTCTTCAGCGCGTCGAATATGGCCCTGGCCGGAACGCGCTCATGGGTCACCAGAATAAAATTCGTCATGGAATCCGGGAATGTAAACCCAAGTTCTGCAAACCGTTTCTTGGAGCGCTCCCTGGTGGTCATGATTTTCGCCCTGGTCTCCTCAAAATACGCCCTGTCCTTCACGGCCTGGGTGCCCGCGATCTGGGACGGCAGGTTCATTGTATAGGAATTATAAGAATATTTAACATCATTCAGGGCTTTGATCAGTGCAGGGCTTCCCAGCGCAAAGCCAATGCGCACTCCTGCCATGGAACGGGACTTGCTGAAGGTCTGGACCACCAGCAGGTTGTCATACCCGGGCAGCAGCTCCCTGGCGGAGGGGCCTGCAAAGTCAATGTATGCCTCATCCACGATTACAATAACATCCTGGTTGGCCCTCACAATTTCCTCTACCTGGTCCAGGGGCATATAGAGGCCTGTGGGCGCATTGGGGTTTGGGAATATAATTCCCCCATTTTCCCTTTTATAATCCAGAGACCGGATAGCCATATTTTCGTCCAGTGCCGGCGTCTCATAGGGAATCCGGTACAGATCCGCCCAAACCTTGTAAAAGGAATAGGTGATGTCCGGAAACAGCACCGGCCTTTGGGAGTTAAAAAAGGTCAGGAAGGACATGGCTATAACATCGTCAGATCCAACGCCCACAAACACCTGGTCCTCCCCCACCCCGTAATATTCTGCCAGAGCCGTTACAAGCTCTGCGGAAGACGGGTCTGGATACTTGCGCAGACGGTCCGCGTCCATTTCCCTTAAGGCCCGTTCCACGCCCGGCGCAGGCGGATAGGGGTTTTCGTTGGTATTCAGTTTAATCAGCTTATCGCCTGCCGGCTGGTCCCCCGGTACATAGGGGACTACACGGCGTATATTCATTTCCCATGGTCTCATGTCTGCTCTCCTCCAGAATTTTTCCTTCTTACCTGCTGTATTCCGCCCGGCGCGGCTGCTTATTTTGTAAGGCCGTAGTCAGCCGCCACCTTTGCGAAGGCAGGAAGGGAACGTTCAATCTGCTCATAGGACACGCAGTAAGATATCCGCACATAGCCAGGGCATGCAAAGGAGGTTCCCGGAACCACCAGGATATTGTATTTCTTGCAGTTCTCACAGAATTTCTTTTCATCGGCCTCCGGTGACTTTACGAAAAGATAAAATGCTCCCTGGGGCTTGATGCACTCAAAACCCAGATCCTTAAGGCCGTTGTAGAGCAGGTTCCTGTTTCTGTCATATGCCTCCAGATTTACCTTGGCATCCAGGCAGCGCAGGATGACTCTCTGCATCAGGGACGGGGCATTGACACAGCCCAGCACACGGTTCGCAATGGTCGCTGCATTGAACACTTCACCGCTGTCCTTTAATGCATCGGGAATCACAAGATAACCAATCCGCTCTCCCGGCAGGGACAAAGACTTGCTGTAAGAGTAGCAGATAACGGTGTTGTCATAAACATTCGTCACATAGGGCACATCCACGCCGTCATAAGCCAGTTCCCTGTAAGGTTCGTCTGACAGCAGCACAATGGTTGTCCCCAGTTCCTTTTCTTTAGCCCTCATGATGTCAGCCATTTTTGTAAGGGTTTCCAGGGAGTATACCACTCCGGTAGGGTTATTGGGGGTATTGATGATAACCGCCTTGGTCTTTTCATTAATCTTCTGCTCAAACTCTGCCAGATTAGGCTCAAAATCCGTTGTGTCCGGTGAAATGACCACCAGATTTCCGTCGTAATTACGGACATAGTTGCCGTACTCCACAAAATAGGGAGCAAATGCAATTACCTCATCCCCCGGGTTCAGCAATGTCTTTAAAATCACATTCAGGCCGCTGGCTGCCCCCACTGTCATCAGAATGTTATTCTGGTGAAGCTGCGTGCCGAAGCGCTTATTTAAGGATTCAGCCACGGCCTGCCTTACATCCTCATAGCCTGCGTTGCTCATATAACCATGGACATAGGTGGACTCTTCTTCCTTCAGGATATCACAGACTGCCTGGTTCACCTCCGCCGGAGCCGGCACATTGGGGTTGCCCAGACTGAAATCATACACATTCTCCGCACCGTGGATGGCGGCCAGACGCTTCCCCTCCTCAAACATGGCGCGGATGGCGGAATTGTTATTGACCAATGGTTTCATTTTCTCTGATATCATACTTATGTCCTCTCTTTCTCCCTGACGGCGTACCTTACTTTATTTTACATATACTAGTTGGTCCATCTGTTGATATGATTGTAGCTTTATGGGGAAAGATTGTCAATAGGGGGATTTGGTTGTTAAGGGGCGGACGCTTAGGTGGTCCTCCCCTTCCTCTCACCCGCTGCGTTTCTCTGCGTCTGCACCGTTTATAACCAATCCGCAAAAAAGAAAAATGGCATGCCGGGACTACTGGCATACCCATAAAAAGACGCATCCAAAGCAATACCGCGCCTTGCCTGAATGCTGTTATAAGTTAATTTTAGCAGGCCCTCCCTATCCCATTTTCCATATCTTCAGGCAGAGACTTTTTCTTACCTGTGCGGAGAAAGGACAGCGGACGCCCTGATATGCAGTGGGTGAGAGGCGGGAACGCGGACGCCTATCCACGTCCGCCTGCCTCTCTCCCAAAATACTCCTTGGTAGCCTTCCTCACCTGCGGGGCCAGCGCCACCATGGCGATTAGGTTTGGTATGGTGAGAAGTCCCAGGGCTACATCCTGGATGACCCACACCAGTTCGATCTCCGCCAATGCTCCGATGATGCAGAAGCATGGGAACACGTATTTGAATTTATCGGCCACCTTTGTGCCGAATATGTAGTTCAGACCCACAAACCCGAAGTACCACTGGCTCATCAGGGTGGTGGACGAGAACATCAGGAGACAGACAGCCACCACATAGCGCAGGGGTTCCCACACGCTGGCAAAGGCATTGATGGCCAGTACGTTTCCCGGTGCGCCTGAATCCAGCACTCCGGTGACTCCCAGCACAAGACCTGTGATGGTACAGATGACAAAGGTGTCTAAGAATACCTCAGCCACACCTGTTATGCCCTGTTCCACCGGATGGTTTACCTGGGCCGCAGAGTGGATAACCGGCGCGGATCCCTCGCCTGCTTCATTGGAGTACAGCCCTCTTGCAACACCCTTCTGCATGGCAATCAGCATGGATCCCATGGCGCCGCCAGCCATGGCCCTGAGGCCGAAGGCTCCGGCAAATATGTCCGCGAACACGCCCGGTACCTTGGTGATGTTGGCCAGGATGATGAGAAGCCCGCCCACCACATAGATAAGCGCCATGGTGGGAACCAGCCTCTGGGCCACATGGGCCAGACGTTTAAGCCCGCCCAGGGTAATCACAAAGATGATAAGTACAAGGGCGATTCCTGTTGTGAGATAGGGAACGCCAAAATTCTCCTTCATGACGCCGCTTATGGTGTTGGACTGGATGAAGTTGCCTCCGATAATCTGGGTTACCATGAAGAAGGCGCACAGCACAGCCAGCCAGGGCGCATGCAGTCCCTTTTTGATATAGTACATGGGACCGCCCACGTAATTTCCCTCTTCATTCTTTTCACGGTACAGCATACCCAGTATGATCTCGCCGTATTTGGTAGCCATTCCCACAAAGGCAGCCACCCACATCCAGAAGATAGCTCCCATGCCGCCTGCCAGCACGGCTGTGGACACGCCCACAATATTGCCGCTTCCCACACAGGATGCCACTGCCGTACACAAGGCCTGGAAGGAAGAAATGGTTCCTGCTTCTTTGGATTCCTTGCTTTTTGAGAGAATGGGCTCCCAGATTGTCTTTCTTATGATGTATCCAAAACGCCGTATCTGTATGCCTCCTGTTATGATTGTATACAAAAGACCCACTCCAAGAAGCACAAACAACAGCCAGTTGCCCCACAGCCAGTCGTCAAAGGTCGTAAGAATCTGCTGAAGCTCTTTCATTCTTCCATTCCTCCTTTAGTACCTGATTACCATTCCAAATAAATGGGATTTGTCCATGCGGTGCGGCCGTATTTGTCCACTGCCTCCACACGTATATAGGTCTCATGGCCCTTCAAGGCATATTCCGCATGGTTCAGAGTATCCTTAAACCGCTCACCCAGAACCGTGGTCCCGTCATTGATGATATTTCCGCATACAAAGTTTACATGATTCACATTGGATGTGTCAATCCATACCTTGCCGTCCCGTACGCCCCAGTCATATATCTCAGGGCCGGATGATGAATAATAATTACCGTCAATAAAATTCTGTACAATGCCGTCATGGCTTAATTCAGGAGACTGCACGCAGATCCAGCCGCCGCAGGAATCCTCAAACAGCCCTTCATTGTGGTTGTCGTCGCTGGCAAATGCATTGATTTTCTTTCCCATGCGCAGCATCCTGTCCCAGTATGTCACATCGTAGCCGGTATTGGATTCCTGCACTGTATTGAAGTTAAATATCTCCAGGGAGCTGATGCCCTCTGTGTGGATAAACTCCTCTTCTGTCACGCGGCTCCAGATGGGATGATTATAGGTGGTCACACAGCCGTGGTCCCTCAGCATGTCAGCCACTTTCTGGGCAGCCTCAGGGCCGGTCCACTCCCCGAAAAATTTCATAGGGGGGATGAACTGCATGTGTCCGTAGGTTCCCAGGGGGGCCGCATCCTGCATGGCCTGCGTTCCCAGTATTCCGTGGAGGTGATGTATCTTATAGCGCTCGCTTGTGCCCTTTGCCCGGTACAGCACCACACTGCTCTCCACGGCCGGCACTATGATAAATTGTTCTGTGTTGAACTGCTCCCGATAGTCTGTAAATATGTCATGCTCCGAAAAACACAGGAAATGATATCCGTTGTCCTTGTAAAGCTTAACAGACTGCTCCGGGGTGAGCATGCCGTCCGACACCGTGGTATGACTGTGGATATTGCCCTTATACCAGTTTCCGCAATTTTTAAAACCATGATATTCCTTCATATATTCATACCGTCCTTCTGTCAAAATCAGTCCGCAGACCTACTCTGCCTTAGCTGCTGCCTGGCACTTCTTGATGCGGTGAATCAGGAATGTGGACACGCCCACGCCGATAACCGCCCATCCAATCATGACGCTGAATACAATCCTGAATCCTGCCATGCCCGGATACCTGTCAAGGAAACTGCCGTACATTACATATGCAAATGCATTGGGAAGGTAGATGACCAGGGATGCAAGGCTCATAGCTGCTCCCGTAATCTCCTTTGGAACCCTGACTTCATCCATTGGAGCAAAGAACACGGCTCTCATGGTAAATACAATGGCTCCGAAAGCCAGTGTGCACGCCGCGCCAATTATCCAGTTGCCGCCCTGTCCCAGGGACTCATGAGGCACCATCAGGAAAAGAGCCATGGCGATGATACATACCACAAAGCCTGCGCGGATATGCTTTGCAGAGGATTTGTGCACCTTATCGGACATAAAGCCGCCGATTGGTCCGCCTACCATCTTAAGGCCGTACTGGTTGATGATTCCGTACATACCTACGGCTGTTGCCGGAAGGAAGTAAATCTGGTTCAGGAAAGGAATAAAATATGTAAGTCCGCAATAAATACAGTATACCGTAAAACCATTCAAAGAAACAGCCCAAATATCAACACTCTTGATAGCCTGCATCATACCGCCAAAGGCTGCCTGTGCCTTATTGACTTCCTTGCCGGTTTCATCCACGCGTTTTTCATCATTGGGAACAAAAATCAGACAGAGAACGCCGGCTGCTGCCGGAACTGCTGATAAGAATAAGAGACCGCCCCTCAGCGCCGCTGCACCTTCTCCCATGGCCTTGAAGATGGCCAGTGCAGAGGATGCGATGATGACGTCCACAACGCCGCGCCCCATTTCCAGGAACCCGAACATACGTCCCTGTGTTTTCTCATCTCCCAGAAGACGGATGGCCTTTAACAGTACGGGCCAGTATGTAACCTCACCCAAAATAGCCATTACGCCGAAGGCTGCCAAAAATCCCCAGTATCCGGGGAAGGTGGAAAGATATACACCCACGATTCCAAGTCCAATCAGGGAGCCGCCAATCATATATTTCTTACTGAACATATCGCAGATATAAATACCTGCAATGAGGCCGATGGTCTGCACGATGCCGTAAGCACTTAGGGCGCCGCCGATTTGGGTATTGGTGAGTCCCATAAACTGCTGCATGGGTACATAGAACATGTCCTTCATGGACGAAAGCTTGAATGCAATACCTCCTGATAATGTGAGGATACAGAACACCAGCCAGCGGTTGGGTGCTGCTTTTACGATTTTCGCTCTTGTTTCATTATTCATATCTATTAAATCTCCTTTCGTTGTGTGTATCTGGTACCCACTCCATAAACGGTACCTCTCATTCCCTGCAAGACATTTCCATCTTGCTACAGACTTAGTATATCTGCTTTTGGTTGGGTTTTCAAGCTAATTCGCAATAATATCAAATTTTTTCGCAATTATACCAAATTATTTGTTGGCTTTTTGTGCATTTCGCATCTATAAAATTGCGAATATGTTGGTTATAATGAAATCGGTCGTATTAAACCCAAGTTTTTCGCAATCTTTTTTCTCCGCCGCAGTGAAGCGTTATTGGGATTAGCTTGGGAATTATTGCACTTTTCACTTTTCCATTTTGGGATTTTGGGATATAATAAATTGTGAATGACTTATGTTAAGAAAAGCATCAGAAGGGAGGGCTAAAACATATGCTGGCAAAACAGCGATATACAAAGATTCTGCAGCTTTTAGATAAAGACGGAATTGTACATACAGCCGAACTGGTGAAGCTGATGGGCGTTTCCTCAGAAACCATCCGCAAGGACCTGGAGTATCTGGACAGCCAGGGACGCCTGTCCAGGGTACACGGAGGGGCTGTCCCTGCGGATTCCGGAAAACCAGCGGATATTCCGGGGGGATACATTTCCCTTCAGATCCGCAACTCCCAGAACCTGGAGCAAAAAGCTGCCATCACATCAAAGGCAGCCGGCCTGGTAAGCGAAGGACAGGTGATTGCCCTGGATTACGGAAGCACCAGCCAGATGATGGCGCTTGTATTAAAGGAACGGTTCCGCAACCTTACCGTTGTGACCAACTCCATCCAGAACGCCCTGATGCTGGCTGAGAATCCCGGCATTACCATCATTCTCACAGGCGGTATTCTGAACCGGGATGAGTATACCCTGGTCAATGAATTCTCCTCCACGCTGGAAAGCATTCATATCGACATCATGTTCATGACCGTGACGGGCATTGACCCTGTCATCGGATGTACGGACCAGAGGCTGAGCGAGATACGGATACAGAACCAGATGCACCGTTCTGCCACCCGTACCATTGTCCTGGCTGACTCCACCAAGTTCGGAAAGGCCAGCCTGCTCAAAATTTGTCCCTTTGAGGAGGTAGATACCATCGTGACAGACTCCGGCATCTCCCCTCAGATGGAAAGCCGGATCCGGGGGGCCGGGGCAAAGCTTATCATAGCCTGACAAATAATACTGATAAAGAATAACAGAAAGGCGGAATATCATGAATGTATTTGATATCCTGGGGCCGGTGATGATAGGCCCTTCCAGTTCCCACACGGCAGGGGCTGCCAGAATCGGCAGGGGCAACCCGGTAACGTCGGTCGGCAGGATAACCCTGGCTCTGTGGGGAGCGCCGGCCGTGAAGGCAGACATTTTCCTTCACGGCTCTTTTGCAAAGACCTATAAGGGCCACGGCACGGACAAGGCCCTGATTGCCGGTATCATGGGCATGGCCACAGACGACAGCCGTATACGCAGGGCGCCGGAGTTAGCACGGGAACAGGGTCTGGAAGTAAGCATTACCACAGGCGAAATCGACGGGGCCCATCCCAATACGGCCAGGGTCACCCTGACCGACGTTACAGGCAACACAGTCTCTCTTTTGGGAAGCAGCATCGGCGGCAATATACTTGTCAAGGAAGTCAACGGCATGGAGGTATCCATCACCGGCCAGCACACAACCCTGATTGTGCTCCACCGCGACGCGCCCGGCACCATTGCGGCTGTCACGGAAGTCATGGCAGACGCCGGGGTAAATATCTGCAACTTCCGCCTGTCCAGGCAGAGCCGGGGCGGCGAAGCCGTGATGACCATTGAAATTGACGGCAGTTTCGGACCGGAACTGAACGAGAAAATCAAAGTGCTGCCCAACATTTTCTCCAGCACCATGCTTCAGCCCATATAGCTGATGAAACCCATAATTACAGGAGGAATTATATTTATGGAACCTGAATTCAATTACTCTTCCGTGGCATCCATCGTAGCTGCCGCCGAAAAAAGCGGTCTTCCCATCTCTGCCATCGTACTGAGGCAGCAGGCGGAACAGATGGAGCAGACAGAGGAATCAGTATATGAACATATGCGGAAAAATTACCAGGTCATGACAGAGTGCATTGATCCCGGCTGCAATAAAGACCTAAAAAGTACCAGCGGGCTGACCGGCGGCAGCGCCTATAAGATGCGCCGGATATCTGAAAACGGAAAGAGCCTGACCGGCTCCTTTCTCTCCGGTGCCCTGTACCGCGCCCTGGCTGTCTCGGAACTCAACGCTGCCATGGGACGGATTGTGGCTGGCCCCC
>OCAE01000703.1_pt1 | contig 18995 bp, 18 predicted proteins | sample 1495581 | NCBI WGS metagenome assembly OCAE01 (sample SAMEA2580278, study PRJEB22360) | human gut metagenome | biome: human gut; feature: human-associated habitat; material: faeces | place: Denmark | collected 2008/2010 | reverse complement strand
CGGTTTCTTCAAGAGATGCAGCCTGTTGTTCGGTCCGTGAAGAGAGGTCATTATTACCGGCCGAGATCTCACTGGCACCACTGTAAATAGCATTGGCACCATCACGGACATCACCAACGGTGACCGCCAGTTCATGCTGCATATGACGCAATGCATCACCCAGCATCCCCATTTCGTTTCTGCCGGTCACATTCACCGGCGTGACCAAATCACCTTTGGCAACAGACTGAATACCTGAAACAATACGGTTTAACGGTGTAATAATAATATTACGGATACCCGACCAGATAATCGCGATGCACACCAGCAGAACCGCAAATATCACCACAAGTAACCATATCGTTTTGACATACTTCTCAGATGATGCCTTTATATTGCTTTCATAATAATCATTGTATAAACCCTGATACTCCCCGTGGAGTTTTTCAAACTCACGCATGACACCGTTTACCGGCATTCTGAGGAACTCATCGGCCTGGTTATTCTTCAGCAAATCATACGATTTCACGTTGAAATCGTAAAACGCATAAAAGCTGGCCTGTAGTTTTTCAAAATCATATTTATTATCAATGACTGACTCGCGGGCAGCAAATGCATCCCAAAAAGACTTGGCTTTCTTCAGCTCTTCAACGGCATTATTCAGCCTTGAGCTAACCTCATTTTTATCTTCGCTATCAAAAACTCTGGATGCCATATTGATAGATAATCGGGCTTTCAATAAGTAAACCCGTGTTTCATCCAAATCTATTGCTTTTTTTGTTTCGTTATCAATTTCAACATTGAATTTTTTATCTGTCAGCGCATAGTTAAAGAGATAGGCACCCGTTGTTACCTGCAGTGCAAAGAATAAACAGATGATAATCATCATGCTTGTTGATATTTTAAAACGGCTCAGCATTCTGCCCCCGGAATATTTATTTTTCAGCAATAAACAAACATAAATCACCTTCCTGATTTAACGAAAAAATAAATTGTCATTTATTGGTGACATACAACACACCCGGGTACACCTGAAAAACAAAAATAAGACTTATCAGATAATTACCAAATGAAGATTAACCAACAGCCCAATAAAATAGCAACAATGAAACCTTATCCCGCCATTAATCGGCTGTTTAACAAAATAGCCAATAACGTATAGTTATATTTGTCAGTGAAACATCCTGATACGTAAGATAATATTAAAATACAACTTACTCAGTTACAGATATAAAATACCGAACGACCAGAAGAACAACAATTAAAATACAAAACCGAAAAACAAAAAACATGTTTATAAAAATACCTTCTGATTTATATTAGTAGAAACATCCGCCTCTGGTCGGTATTATTCAATATCATTTATTACCTCACTGTGTATATATTGAAAATGAAAAGAAAAATACTTTCTACGTCCCTGCTTATTATGAGCTTCTCATGTATTGCCGCAGAAAATCATGCGCACTGGAGTTATCAGGGTCATGACAATCCTGATAACTGGGGTAAACTTTCCCCTGAGTTTTTATTGTGCGAAACCGGTAAGGCTCAATCACCTGTCAATATAGAGGGCCCTCTGAAAAAGGTTTCCGGTAAACCTGAATTTTCCTTTATTCCCGGGAAACAAGAAATGATGAATAACGGTCATACTATCCAGATTAATACAGAGAGCGGAAATCTATTGAAACTGGGCAGTGATGTTTACACACTACAACAATTTCATTTTCATGCACCGGCTGAAAATACCATTAACGGTAAACAGTTTCCGTTAGAAGCTCACTTTGTTTATCAGGATAAAGACGGTGCCCTTGCTGTTCTGGGGCTGATGTTTGAAGAAGGGAAAAGTAATCCGCAATTAGCCCGGGCCTGGCAACACATGCCATCAGCGGCCGGGGAGACTGCTGTGCTGAATACACCGGTCAATATTAAAAAATTGCTGCCGGGAAAACAGGATGTTTACCGTTTCAGTGGTTCACTGACCACACCACCATGCGCTGAAGATGTTCAGTGGCTGGTTCTGAAGACGCCGGTCAGTGCGTCTGCGGAACAAATCAGTCAGTTCAGAACGGTACTCGGCCAGGATAATAATCGACCGGTACAACCGCTGAACGGACGCACTATCCATCATTGATAACGCGTATAAAAAAAGCCCGGCATATACGATGCCGGGCTTATTGATATCAGAACAGATTAACGCAGCAGAGTCAGAACGTTCTGCGGAACCTGGTTTGCCTGTGCCAGAACAGTGGTACCCGCTGACTGCAGGATGTTCGCACGGCTCATGTTAGATACTTCTACCGCGAAGTCTGCATCCAGGATACGGGCACGGGATTCAGACAGGTTGATAACGGTGTTATCCAGGTTGCTGATAACAGAGTTAAAGCGGTTCTGGGAAGCACCCAGACCTGAACGCATAGCATCAACGTCCGCTAATGCCTTATCCATGGTCTGCAGAGTTTCCAGGCTTTTTGCAGCTATGCCGGCTGCGCCCGTACCGACAGTAACAGCAGCGCCATCAACAAATTCGATTTTAGCCGGCGCAGAACCGTCAGCTGCGGCCGGAGTAACTGTCGCAGTAGAAACAGTCCACTTACCATCTTTATCCAGGCCTAAGAACGCTGTATTGCCATCGTCACCAGTAAAGGCAAACATTTTAGCAGGCTCGCCGCCATCCTTAAATAATTTCGCCTCGAGAGCAGTAACATCGTCTGTGCTTAAGTTGTACTTAGTATCACCGGCAGTTCCACCGACAACCTGCATACCCTGAACAACTTCAGTTGCAGGAACCATATCCATAATGCTGAAACCTTCCAGGCCCAGTGTCGTGGTGTCGATCTTGCCTAAGTTGATATCGATAGTCTGGCCATCGTTCGCACCAACCTGGATGCTCAGCGTCTGATCTTTGCTCAGGACTTTGATGCCGTTGAATTCAGTCTGCTGAGAAACGCGGTTGATTTCAGCCAGACGCTGGTCGATTTCGTCCTGGATAGACTGACGGTCAGATTCGGAGTTAGTACCGTTAGCTGCCTGAACGCTTAAACGACGGATGTTCTGCAGGTTATCGTTGATTTCGTTCAGTGCGCCTTCAGTCGTCTGCGCCAGGGAGATACCGTCGTTTGCGTTACGGGATGCCTGAGTCAGACCATTAATGTTAGCGGTGAAACGGTTACTGATCGCCTGACCTGCAGCATCGTCTTTTGCGCTGTTGATACGCAGACCGGAAGAAAGACGTTCGATAGCAGTACCCAGAGCAGCCTGTGATTTGTTCAGGTTATTCTGAGCCACCAGGCTCATGGCGTTGGTATTAATAATCTGTGGCATATTAGGTCCTCTAATATTATGAATAAGTACGTATTGTTGCGATACATTTAAAATATCGGTGTCAGCGGAAAATAACTAAATAGAGCCGGACATATTTTTTCCGGATAAAACCGGGTATTCATAACAGAACTCCCCGCTATCAATACGATATAAAAAAGAAAAAACCGCCATCACCTTAAATGCCGTCAACCTTGATGGCTTTTATCATGATGATAATGGCTGATTTTATTTGATGTATTTGGCGAACAGGTTTAATTTTATGCAAATATATATTGGCTGTGTCTTTAGAACTGTCTTTTTCATACCGATATTATAAGTATTAACATTCATTCGCAGGCAGGATAATAATATGGCTTCAATAACATCGTTAGGAATTGGTTCAGGTCTGGATACAGCAAACATGCTCGAGCAGCTCAAATACAACGAGCAAAAGCGTCTGCTGCCTTATACTAATATGCAGAACAGCTATGAGTCGAAAATTTCTGCCTGGGGGCAGATTTCAAGCTCGCTGGATGCCCTGAATAAAAGTATCAAACCGCTGCAGGGTGATGCCTTTCACGCAGTCAATGTCAGCAGCAACAAAGCGTTTACCGCAACCGCAACATCCGGCGCAATCGCAGACAGCCATAGCGTGACAGTGTCACAGCTGGCGACATCACATAAAGTCAAAACGAATCCGCTGGAAACTGGCCAGACTGCCGATACCCAGCTGGGAGAACAGGGCAAGGGTTCACGGACTGTCGTCATCGAGCAGGAAAACGGCTCCGAAATGCGCGTGGAGCTGAAGGATGACGAAACATCACTGAACCAGATTGCCAAAGCCATTAACAAGGAAGATGGTGATGTTCACGCAAGTGTACAGAATACTGATCAGGGTCCGCAGTTAGTACTGACGTCTAAAACGACCGGTACTGACGGTGAAATGAGTATCCGGGTTGAGGGTGATGAGAAACTGGATGATGTCCTGCATTTCGAGAAAGGTCAGCCGGAGGAGGACGGTCAGCCGGGGATGAGAACCGTTGCAGCCGCACAGGATGCAAAACTGACGGTTGACGGCAGTTCTTATACCCGTTCAAGCAACACTATCGACGATATCCTGACCGGTGTGACGCTCGAACTGAAAGAGGTCTCCGAAAAGGATCCCTCTGATCCTAATAAACTGAAAGCGGAAACGTTGTCTCTGACACCGGATATGTCTCAGTATAAAACCAGCATTCAGAATTTCGTGACTGAGTACAATGCGCTGATTAATCAGACCACCGCATCCAGTAAATATGTACCGAGTGATTCCTCCGGATTAACCAATAATGACGTCCAGAGACCTAACTCAGAAAATGGCGCCTTAATGGGTGATTCCATGCTCCGCGGCCTGGTCAATGAAACCCGTACCGCTGTTAACGGCGTCTACGGCGAAAATGGTGCAGAGTACCGGTCATTAGCGGATATCGGTATCACTATCGACCCGAAAACCGGTCTCATGACGCTGAGTGAAGACAAGCTTGATGCCGCGATTGCAAATGACCCTGATGCCGTTGCCAATATTTTTATGGATAAAAACGGCAATGAAGGATTAGCCAGCACCTTAGGCGGGATTATCACCAAATATAATGGTGACCCTGACAAAAAGATTGACGGATCAATCAAAGCCGCGACTGACAGCCTGAATAAACAAGTCGAGCAGGTCAAAGAACAGATTGAGAGAACACAGAAACTGATTGATGCACAGGTTGAGCGTTATCGTATCCAGTTCCAGACCCTGGATACCACGATGGCCAGCCTCAACAGCACCAGTAATCAGCTCGGCGCTCTCATTTCAACATTAAATAACTAATATTTTGTTTTCCGGACAGGAGACATCTCCTGTCCTTTTTTCTGCTACGGAATACATGATGTATACACCTCACAGCTCTAATTCTTATGCGCAGGTCGATTTACAAAGCAAGCTGATTGGTGCAACACCGCACCAGTTAATTACTATGCTGTTTGACGGCGCTCATAACGCTATTTTGCGGGCAAAAATCTATTTTGCTAATGGCAATATCGCGAAGCGTGGTGAAATGATCTCGAAAGCCATCAATATCCTTGATAATGGTTTGCGGGCATCCCTGGATCACAAAATCGGCACCACTATTTCGGCTGATTTAGAGAGCCTTTACGAATACATGTCACGAACGCTGCTTAACGCAAATTTAAAAAATGACCCGGCTTTACTTACCCATGTGGATGAGATATTGATGAATCTGGCCGATACATGGAAAGAAATTTCGCCAAATACAAGAGGTTAACAATGAATAAAACCACTTCCGCCTGTTTTCAGGATGTCTACAAAGAAAACCTGTCTCTGCTTGAAATGGCACGGGAAGAACGCTGGGATGAATTCGCTGAACAGGCAGAACGTTATGTGATTATGATTCATGATGTCTTCGGCATGGAAATTGATGAACTTGATTCCGAAGGAAAGCGCTCTCTGCTGAAAATTATGCAGGATATTCAGGATAATGAGAAAGAAATGACCGATAAATTAAAACAACGCCTTTCTTTTCTCAAAGAGAATATGTCAAGACTTCATCACGGCAACAAATGCAGCCAGCTCTACAGTAATCAGTTTATCTCAGTAAAACAAAATTACCGTTAAACGCATCCGGCTTACCGCTCAGAGACAGTCTGCCTGTTAATATCAGTTCACTTTATAGTTCATGGTCAGCGAGTTCCGGAGTACTCTCAGAGGAGGACGGAGCTGGCCAATAGCATTCACACTATACACAAAATAGTATGACTCATCCGCAGGCCACCGGGATTTTGGTGTGAACTGCCCGCTTAAACCATACAGTTTTTCACACCCTCCTGAGTAACACAGCTGAATCTTCAGCCCTGCCGGCGGCGGGGACAATAACGCAACCTGCCAGTAAATCCGGGTGGCCGAGGCCTGCAGCGGAACAGACGCCGGCGCCTCCAGTACATTGCCTCTCATTGACTGGCGGCCCACACTAAGGAGGCCGCCTGCGGATTCTTTTTGCCATGATCCGGTTGTGTTTGCCTGAAGATCCGGACAGAACAACGCCACAATCAGCAAAAGGATCTTTTTACCGGTCATGAGGCATTATCCCCGCCGATAACGGCCGTAATGCGTACTGTCCGGTTATTACTGATTTCCATATTGGAGAGCACCACCAACTGAGGATAAGCCCGGCGCAGGAAGCGCGACAGCATAACGCGAAGCAGCGGTGTGGTTAATAATACCGGTGTCACGCCCAGTGCGGTTTGCTGAGTAATTGCCCGTTCAGTCTGCGACAGTAAGTTTGCGGCGATACCCGGTTCAATCGATGTACCGTTCTGTATTGACTGAATAAGCAGACGTTCAATCGTGGTATCCAGGCCGATAACCTGGCATTCCTCACTTCCCGGGAACCATTGCTGGGTGATCGCCCGGCCAAGGCTGATACGAACCTGAGAGGTCAGGTCATCCGGATCCGTTATCGTGCCGCAATTGTCAGCAAGGGTATCAATAATCGTGCGCATATCGCGGATAGAGACACGTTCAGATAACAGGTTTTGCAGTACTTTGTGGAAAAGCGTGATCGAAACCAGTCCCGGAATGACATCCTCAACCAGTTTTGGTGATTCTTTGGTCAGGCGGTCCAGAAGCATCTGCGTTTCCTGACGGCTGAACAGTTCATCAGTATGTAAGACAATAAGATGGTTCAGGTGCGTGGCAATTACAGAGCTCGGGTCAACCACGGTATAATTGAGTGTCTGCGCCTCTTCACGCAACACTTCCTCAATCCAGTATGCCGGTAAACCGAATGCCGGGTCTTCGCACATGATCCCTGACAGTTCCCCGTCAGCGCAGCCCGGGTTAATCGCCATCCAGCGCTCAGGCTGAACCTCACCACGGCCGATTTCAACACCTTTGAGCAGGATCCGGTAAACGGTCGGTGCCAGATCAAGATTATCCCTGATATGCACGGAAGGAAGTAAGAATCCCATGTCCTGAGCGAATTTTTTACGGATCCCGCGGATACGTGTCAGTAACTGACCGTCCTGATTACTGTCAACCATCGGGATAAGGCGGTAACCCACTTCCAGTCTGAGCACATCTTCCATCTGCACATCATTCCAGGACACTTCGGAAGCCTGTGTTTCTTCCTGTTGCAGCTTTTTCACGGCTTCATCTGTATTTTCGCCGCCGGATGATTCCTTTTTCTCCTCCCGGCCGCGTAACCACCACGCCAGAGATAACAACGCGATCGTAAATACCAGGAAGATGAAATTCGGCATGCCCGGAATTAATCCCAGCAGGCCGATAACCGCAGCGGAAAGCACCATTACCCGCGGGCTGCTTAACAGCTGTCCGACCATCTGCTCACCGACATCCTGTTCGGTGGATACACGGGTAACGATAACACCGGCAGCGGTGGAAATAATTAAGGCAGGGATCTGGGCAACAAGGCCGTCACCGATAGTCAGCAAGGTATATGTTTCACCCGCCTGGGCGAATGACATATTATGCTGGGTCATCCCGATCAATAATCCGCCGATAAGGTTAATCGCCATGATCAGCAGGCCGGCAATCGCATCACCGCGCACAAATTTACTGGCACCGTCCATCGAACCGTAAAAATCGGCTTCCTGAGTGACATCTTTACGGCGTTTGCGGGCCTCAGCTTCGCCGATCAGACCGGCATTTAAATCCGCATCGATCGCCATCTGTTTACCCGGCATACCATCCAGGGCAAAACGGGCCCCCACTTCCGCAATACGCCCCGCACCTTTGGTGATAACCATAAAGTTAATAATAATCAGAATGGCAAAAACCACGATACCGATGGCAAAGTTACCGCCGACCAGAAAATGACCGAATGCTTCAATAACATGCCCAGCCGCTGCCGGGCCATTGTTCCCGTCCATCAGAACAACACGGGTTGATGCAATATTCAGAGCCAGCCGCAGCAAGGTGGAGAACAGCAAAATAGTCGGGAATGCCGAAAACTCCAGGGTATTCTGGTTAAACATTGCCACCATCAAAATCATCAGAGAAAGGACGATATTGAACGTAAATAATGCATCCAGAATAAACGGCGGCAACGGCAGAACCATCATTGCAAGGATCATGATGATCAGTACAGGGCCTGCAAGAATCTGCCATTGTGTCTGTTTAAAATTCGGTAAACGTAATTTACCGGCGAGATTAGCCATTTCTTGTTACTCTCTGGTTTGAAAATCCATATCCCGCGGAACGGGTAAATTATCGGGTGATTTCGGTTTAATACCCCCGCTGTTACGCCAGCGTCTGATACCGTAAACCCAGGCAAGGACTTCTGCGACGGCGCTGTACAATGTTACCGGGATCTGTTCTCCCGGCTCACAATGGCGATAAAGTGCCCTCGCCAGCGGAGGTGCCTCAAGCGATGGGATCCCGTGCTCTTTTCCCAGTTCACGGATCCGCAGTGCAACTTCACCGGCGCCTTTTGCCAGAACCACCGGGGCAGACATTCCGTTTTCTTTGTACGACAACGCGACGGAATAATGCGTCGGGTTATTGACGATAACGTCTGCATCAGGAACATCCGCCATCATCCTGCCGCGGGCCGCCGCGCGCTGTAACTGGCGGATACGTCCTTTAACCTGCGGATCACCTTCCTGCTGTTTAAATTCATCCCTGATTTCCTGGCGGCTCATCCGGAGTTTCTTCAGATTGCTCATAATCTGGTAAAAAACGTCGTAACCGGCGACAGGAATTAAAAACAAAATCACGGTCAGCAGGGCGTAAAGTATCAGCATCATGGCATCACGTAATGCCCCGACAGCCGATTGATTAACTAATTGAATAAAATATGATTTATTAAGATAGAAAAATAATGCACCGGCACACCCGACTAATGTGACTTTCAGGACACCTTTTAATAATTCAGAAAGCACCTGCTTTGACAGCAGACGCTTAAATCCCGCAACGGGAGAGATACGCTTTAAATCAACCTTGATAGATTTGGCACTTAAGTTCAGTCCGCCAAGCAGCAGCGGGGAAGCAATACCGGTAATATACAGCCCGAGCATAAAAGGCAGCACCGCTTTCATTGCAATACCAAACAGGTTATCCATCTGATAAAACATACGGTTAGCTTCAATTGCTGCGCTGATATCAAACCGCAGTCCTTCAGACAGCAATTGTGAGAGACCTCTTACCAGGTAGCTTCCGGATGAAAACATAAGTGCCCATCCCACCAATAACATCATCACGGATGTTAATTCTTTCGAACGGGGAATTTGTCCTTCTTTGCGTGCCTTCTCCCGTTTATGGGGGGTGGGGTCTTCTGTTTTTTCTACATCACTTTCTTCTGCCATAAGCGTTACAGGTCAGTCAGAAAATAAAAAACAGAAAATCGCAGCTGTGATAAACAGCCGCTCCGCAGACACCCTTTACCGCAACACATCAGAAGCCAAGGCTCTCGAGTAAATCGTCCACCTGGTCCTGTGTCGCAACAACACCCGTTTTGCTCTGGTCAATCTGAGGACCATTTTTGAGATCATCCTTTTTATCCGCAGGTGCCGTTTCAGATTCAGGCATATTTTCAACCAGAACCTGGACCAGCTCTTTTTCCAGTGCTTCAATCAGTTTCATCATCCGCTGAATAACCTGACCGGTCAGATCCTGGAAATCCTGAGCCATCATGATTTCCATCAGCTGCTCATTCGTCTGTCCGGCAAGCACCGGTACGGCGGTCAGAAATGCCCGCGTATCCGTGACTAACTCTTTGGCAACCGGCATTTCCACCGGTTTATCAAACCACTCATCCCACCGCGTGGTTAATTCGGTGGATCGGCTGCTCAGCTCATCCTGCAAAGGACGGGCGATTTCCACACAGTTCAGCGCACGTTCTGCCGCCTGTGATGTTTTACTCACAATATAATTCAGACGATCACGGGCATCAGGAATTGCTTCTGCCGCATCCATAATCGCGCGATCAAGTCCCAGATTCGTCAGACTATCGCGCAACAAACGGGTCAACTGACCAATGCGTGAAAAAATACTCCGGAAATTTTCAGTCGAATGCTGACTCACCTGCGTATCCATCATTTACCACCCGAGTTTTTCAAATATTTTATTCAGCTTTTCTTCCAGTATTGCTGCTGTAAATGGTTTAACAACATACCCGTTTGCACCTGCCTGAGCGGCTGCAATGATATTTTCCTTTTTGGCTTCCGCAGTCACCATCAGCACCGGAAGCGCGGCTAACGCCGGGTCTTTACGGATTTCAGTCAGCAGCTGCAGGCCGTCAACATTCGGCATATTCCAGTCACTGATGACAAAATTGAATGTTGATTCACGTAATTTTTCCAGAGCATCCTGACCATCTTCGGCTTCTTCCACATTATTGAACCCGAGATCCTTGAGTAAATTGCGGACAATGCGCCGCATTGTAGAAAAGTCGTCAACGACTAAGAAACGAAGATTTTTATCTGCCATTACATATTCCTGATTGTTTAATATTAACCAACATCACACCCGTTAAAGTGCTGAGAAATTAAATACGGTTCGCCTGACCAACGATATTATTGAGGATGCTGCGGGCTATCTGATCGAGGTCAGTCACTTCGCAGGCCGCATCCAGTTTGACGGCTTCACGCGGCATACCGTAGACCACACACGTTTTTTCACTCTGTGCAATCGTCCATGCACCGGCCTGGCGCATAGCCAGCAATCCCTGGGCACCGTCACTGCCCATCCCGGTAAGAAGCGCACCAACAGCATTCTTACCGGCCACTTTGGCAACAGAGCATAACAGTGAGTCAACCGATGGCCGGTGGCGGTTAATCGGCGGCAATTCGTTAAGGCTTAAATGATAATTCGCGCCGCTGCGGACTAATTCCATATGCTTACCGCCGGGTGCAATATACGCATGCCCGGGTAAAACACGGTCGCCGTCCTCGCCTTCTTTGACGGAAATCGCGCATAATTTATTCAGCCGTTCAGCAAAAGAGTGCGTGAATCCCGGCGGCATATGCTGAGCAATAACGATTCCCGGGCAGGTTAACGGCATCGGTGTCAGTACGTGACGTAATGCTTCCGTTCCTCCGGTCGAGGCACCAATCGAGATAATCTTTTCACTTCCGACCAGCGGCGTCTTAATCGCCGCAGGCTTAATCGCCCGGTTATCGCGGCGATAAACCCGGGCTTTTGCCGCCATCCGGATCTTTTCAACAATCATCTCGCTGTAATTGCGCATACTATTTTGCAGATCCATCTGCGGCTTTGTAATAAAATCCACGGCACCGAGTTCTAATGCACTTAACGTAATTTCAGAACCTTTATGCGTTAATGATGAAACCATAATGACGGGCATTGGCCGTAAACGCATCAGTCGCTCAAGGAAATTAAGACCATCCATGCGCGGCATTTCAACATCCAGCGTCAGAACATCCGGATTATGAATTTTAATTAAATCCCGGGCGATAATAGGGTCTAAAGCCACAGCCACCATTTCCATATCAGGCTGGCTGTTAACAATACTGGTCATAATATTTCGGATTAACGTAGAATCATCCACGCACATTACTTTAATCTTTTTCATTATTCCCCTTTACTTTCCCTCTCCGTCAAGTACATAGACTGACTGTCCTTTTAAACGAAAGGGTGTGGTGGATTTACTGAAATGTTCAGAATGACCGATAAATAATAATCCGCCGGGTTTAAGCATTTTAGCAAATCGGTTAATAATAGTTTCCTGCGTTTTCTGATCGAAATAAATCAGAACATTACGGCAAAAGATAGAATCAAAAGGTGCCGGTACATTCCAGGTACTATTTATAAGATTAAGTCGTTCATAATGAATACAGGAGGCCAGCTCTTTTTTTACTTTAACCAGTTGGCTCTGATCATTTTTACCCCGCAGAAACCAGCGTTTTTTCTGCTCAGGCGTCAGCGATTCAATATCTCTCAGCTGATATAAACCTTGTTTGGCTTTTAATAATACATCAGTATCGATATCTGTTGCCCACACCCGCGGCGGTGTCAGAGACGGGCCAAGCGTCTCTTCAAGCGTTATTGCGATTGATAACGGCTCTTCACCGGTCGATGCGGCGGTACACCACACGGAATAATTATTCGGGCGGGAACGGGCATGCTCTGCAAGAATAGGAAAATGATACGCTTCCCGGAAAAACGATGTCAGGTTGGTTGTCAGCGCATTGATAAAATGCTGCCACTCACCATCGTTCGTGCTGTTTTCCAGGATAGTTATATATTCTTTGAATGAACGGACGTCGAGTTTCCGCAGTCTGCGTGAGAGACGGTTAAATACCATATCGCGCTTTTGCCCGGATAAAACAATACCGGCACGACGATAAATAAGTTCATTGATTTTTGTCAGTTCTGACTCGTTCAGACTAAGTTGAATATATTCACCCGGGTCTGAACTTCCCCCAACATTATTTTTATTTAACATGTCTGCTTAAACTCTGGTCTTGGTTACCGGAAATAACCTGAAAATCGGATATGACTTCTTACTGTTGTACGTATCTGAGTATTATATTTAAGCAATATATCAAATACACAAAAATCAATGGTTAAACAGACATATTCATAATTTCCTGGTACGCATTGACCAGCTTATTCCGGACCTGCACACCAAGGTTTAACGCAACTGATGATTTTTGCAAAGATACCATAACGTCATCCAATCCGACCCCCGGCGCACCAACCACATATTGTTGCGCCTGACTTTTCGCACTGACTTGCAAATCACTAATATTACTTATACTCTGAAACAAAATATCATTGAAATTCGTGGTTTTTGGCTGTTCGTTAATACGACCGGCCTGCGACGCCCCTTTAATTTCATTTGCCTGGATATTAATTTGTTCCAGAATGTTATTCATTGCCTGAATTGACATGTTTTTCTTCTTAAATTTATTGAAATAATCTTACCCAGAATAATTCGTCAACTATATCATGAGCGCAAAAGTGCATCATAGCCTGATAAGTTCACACAAATAGGAACTTATTATGCATTGGTTGTCAGTCGGTCTTATGGATAATGTGCGGTGGTATTATCCGTGACAAAACACAATCAGCCTTATTTTTTATAAGGTCATATTAGCCTTTGTTTGGTAGTTGCTTTATTCATATATACAGGACTATGGCATGAATGCCACAACCGCGAGTAGCAAAAAAAATATCGCTGAAGAGTTCAAAGTCGCACTTGAACGCTTTCGGGCTAACCCGAAAATTATCTTTGCAATTGCAGCTGCAGCAGCACTCTCTGTTGTTGTTGCCTTACTGCTTTGGGCCAGAAGTCCTGATTATCGCTTGCTGTACAGTAACATCAGCGATCAGGATGCCGGGGCAATTGTCGCCCAGCTGGCGCAGATGCAGGTTCCTTATCGCTTTGAAGAGCATGGCGGCGCCATACTCATTCCGGCCGATCAGGTATACGAAGTACGTTTAAAACTGGCGCAACAGGGTTTACCAAAAGGCGGAACCGTCGGTTTTGAACTGATGGACCAGGAAAAATTTGGTATCAGCCAGTTCAGTGAGCAGGTTAACTATCAACGGGCTCTGGAAGGCGAACTTTCCCGGACGATTGATACTATCGGCTCGATCAGTAATGCCCGTGTTCACCTGGCGTTACCAAAAGCATCACTCTTTGTCAGAGAACAAAAACAACCTTCGGCCTCTGTCACACTGACAATCGCCAGAGGGGGTACGCTGGATCCGAATCAGGTCAATGCTATTACGCACCTGGTGTCCAGTGCTGTTCCGGGCCTGACACCGGCCAATGTCACCATCGTTGATCAGAACGGTCAGCTGCTGACGCAAAATGGCGGACAAGGGACGCAAACCTCTCAGCTGAAATATACCGGCGAGATTGAAGCGGACTATCAGCGCCGGATCATTGCGATTCTGGCACCGATTGTCGGGGCCGGGAATGTCCGGGCTCAGGTGACCGCGCAGGTTGATTTTACTGAGCAGGAACAAACGTCAGAGCAATATCAGCCGAATACCGCCGCTGACAAAATGGCTATCCGCAGCCGTCAGAGCAGCTCTTCCGAGCAGGGCGGACGCAATGCCGCCGGCGGTGTTCCGGGAGCATTGAGTAATCAGCCGCCTGTCGCACCGGTCGCTCCGATTGAGGATCCGGCTGCCAATACCGCTGCTAACGGTAATGCCGGCAATAACGCAGGCAATGCCGCCCAGGGGCAGCAGGGCGCCGCGAATGCAAGAACCGCCGGTACACCATCCGTCCCTTACAGTCAGCGTAACGAGGAAACGACTAACTACGAAGTCGATAAAACCTTAACCCATACCCGCAAAAGTACGGGCACGCTGATGCGCTTATCTGCCGCCATCGTCATCAATAACCAGGTGAATGATGAGGGAGAGAGTATTGCGTTATCAAAAGAGCAGATGGATAAAATTGAAGCGCTTGCCAAAGAAGCCATCGGTTTCTCCGGCCCGCGCGGCGATACCCTGAATATCGTGAATACCCCTTTCAGCACGCTGGACGATATTGCAACTCCGCCGCTGTGGGAACAACCCGCTGTTATCGATGCCGGTCTGACCGCACTGCGTTATCTGCTGGTGCTCATTGTGGCCTGGATTCTGTGGCGTAAAGCGGTTCAGCCATTCTGGATGAAGCACCATGAAATGGCACTTCAGCGCCTGGAGATGGAGAAAGAAAAACGTCAGGCTGAAATTGACGCCAAGCTCAAACGTGCAGAAGACAATTTACGCTCGAAAGCTGAACAGAAAATGCAGAGCGAAGAGAACATGCATAAGCTCCGTGAACTCGCAGAGCATGATTCACAAATTATCGCACTGGTTCTCCGTCAGTGGATAAATAAGGAGCAAAAATCATAATGAATGCTTATGAAAAAAGCGCCATCGTCATGATTACGTTAGGTGATGAACGTGCTGCCGCCGTATTTAAGCATCTGAATACGCATGAGGTCACCGAAATAAGCAGCGCGATGGCCAAAATGAGCAGCTACACCTACGAACAGCTTTCGCAGGTGATGAGTGAATTCCATCGTGATGCCGGCGAGTATGCCACGCTCAATATTAATACCAATGAATATCTGCGTAATGTTCTGGTACGGGCGCTCGGTGAAGAGCGCGCCGCCAGCCTGCTTGAGGATCTGCTCGATACCCAGTCCAGTAATGACGGTATTGAAACACTGAACGACATGGAGCCGCAGTCTGTCTGTGATCTGATTCGTGACGAGCATCCGCAGATTATTGCCACGATTCTGGTTCACCTCAAACGCAGCCAGGCTGCGGATGTACTGGCCCGGTTCGACGAGAAAATCCGTAATGACATCATGCTGCGTATTGCCACCTTCGGTGGTGTTCAGCCTGCCGCATTGCAGGAACTGACTGAGGTCCTGAATAATCTGCTGCACGGCCAGAATCTCAAACGAAGCAAGATGGGCGGCGTAAGACCGGCGGCGGAAATTCTGAACCTGATGAAAAGTCAGCAGGAAGATGCCGCCATTGCTGCCGTCAGAGAGTTTGACCAGGAACTGGCTCAGAAAATCATTGATGAAATGTTTCTGTTCGAAAACCTGGTGGAAATGGAAGACCGGAGTATTCAGCGGATCCTGCAGGATATCGAGCAGGAATCGCTCATTATTGCACTTAAAGGCTCTGATCAGCAGTTACGTGACAAGTTCTTCCGTAACATGTCGCGCCGTCAGTCTGAAATTATGATCGACGACCTCAATACCCGTGGTCCGGTACGTATGTCTCAGGTAGAAACTGAACAGAAAAATATCCTTAACGTGGTAAGACGCCTCGCAGAAAGCGGTGAGATTGTTATTGGTGGTGGTGAAGATGTCTACGTCTGATAATGCTCCGCAAAATTCATGGCAGCCATGGGTACCGGCTGATTTATTAGCCGGCAGCAAGGACGACATGCCTGTGATCCCTGCCGACTCGCAAAGCAATAATGCCGCGTCTGACGAAGCATCCAGGGCTGAGCATGCCCGTCTGCGTCAGGCTGCGGAAAAAAAAGGGTTTGAGCAGGGAAGCTCACAAGGTTATGAGGCCGGACGGAAAGAAGGCTTTGATACCGGATTAGAAGAAGGGAGACAAAAAGGCCTGGAACAGGGCAAAGAAGAGATGGCGGCGCAGCAGAAGGAAATGACTGACCGCCTGGGGGAGCTGATGCATAACCTGCAAAGCGCTCTCGACAATCTCGACTATATTATCCCGTCCAGACTGATGCAGCTGGCACTGAGCGCCACACGCTCAGTGCTGGGCACACAGGCTATCGGTGATATCAGCACAACGCTGTTACAGGAACGTATAAAAGACATTCTCCGTGATGAGTCTCTGCTGAAAAATGAAGCCTGTTTATGGGTCAGTGAACAGGACAGTGATCTGATTAAAGAACAGTTTTCAAAAACGCTGGCTGCCCGCGGCTGGTCACTGAATACGGATAGCCACATGTTACCCGGCGGGTGCCGTATCACTACCGACGAAATGGAGATCGACGAAAGCCTCGAAATGCGCTGGAAGATGCTGTGCGAGCTGGCACGCGAGGATAATTATAAATGACCTCCGGATTAAAAAAATGGCTTAACACACTGGATACCAAGGAAAAGGAAATCACAGAGTTACCGCCATACCGGCAATACGGAAAATTGGTCCGGGCAACCGGACTGGTCATGGAAGCGGCCGGGCTGAAACTGCCTATCGGGGCATTGTGTTTTGTTGCCCGCGATAACGGCGGCGAACAACAGTACATCGAGAGTGAAGTCGTCGGCTTCAATGGCAAGACGCTCTATCTGATGCCGCTGGAGCATGTCGATGGCCTGTTGCCGGGCGCGCTGATTTACACTGAAAAAAAATATACCGCCGGTAAAAAACTGCCGCTGGGTAAAGAACTGCTCGGCCGGGTGCTTGACCCGAGAGCCAGGCCTCTTGATGGCCTGCCGGTTCCGGTATGTGAAAAGTACGGTGAACTGTTTACCGCTCCTTTCAACCCGCTCCTGCGCGATCCGATAAAGAATGTGCTGGATGTCGGTGTCCGGGCAATCAATGGTCTCCTGACCGTCGGACGCGGACAACGAATGGGGCTGTTTGCCGGATCCGGTGTCGGGAAAAGCGTACTCCTGGGGATGATGGCCCGTTACACAAAAGCGGACGTGATTGTCGTGGGATTAATCGGTGAACGGGGACGCGAAGTAAAAGACTTTATCGAAAATATTCTCGGTAAAGACGGCGTAAACCGTTCCGTGGTCATTGCTGCTCCGGCAGATGTCTCGCCTATCCTGCGTATGCAGGGGGCCGTTTATGCGACACGTATCGCCGAAGATTTCCGTGACAGCGGTCTGAATGTCCTGCTCATCATGGATTCACTGACCCGTTACGCCATGGCGCAGCGTGAAATAGCACTGGCGATCGGGGAACCGCCTGCCACGAAAGGGTATCCGCCTTCCGTGTTTGCCAAACTCCCTGCATTAGTGGAGCGGACCGGTAACGGCATCAAAGGCGGGGGTTCCATTACCGCTTTTTATACCGTACTGACAGAAGGTGATGACCAGCAGGATCCGATCGCGGATTCCGCCCGTGCCATTCTTGACGGGCATGTCGTACTTTCACGGCGGCTGGCAGAATCAGGCCATTATCCGGCGATTGATATTGAAGCATCCATAAGCCGGGCAATGACGGAAATCATTGCGCCTGCACATTACAAAAAGGTTCAGAGATTCAAACAATTACTCTCTGCATATCAGCGTAACCGCGATCTTATCAGCGTTGGCGCCTATGCGGCGGGTACTGACCCGTTACTGGATCAGGCAATAGCGCTCTACCCCCGTCTTGAACGCTATCTGCAACAAGGTATTTATGAGCAAAGTGAATACGAAGCCTGTTATACACAGCTTTCCGCACTTTTTCCTGAGCTGCCTGATGAATAAACAGAGTGGATACTATGAGCCGTCATGACCCTATGGACGTATTACGCGACCTGGCCGATAAAAAACTGACCGATACCACGAACCATCTCGGAAAGATGCGGCAGGAATATGCTCATGCTAACAACCAGCTGACATCGCTCGAAAATTATGAACAGGAATATCAGCAGCAAATGCAGTCAGGGATGACGGATAAAGGGATGACAGTCATTGAATTATTGTCACACCAATCATTTATTGCATCGCTTGGTAAGGTCATCAATCACCAGAAACACCAGGTGGAATTGTGTCAGCACTCAGTCGATAACGCTGTTGGTTTATGGCACAAGGATAAACAACGGCTTAATGCATTCGACACACTGAAACAACGCGCTGAAGTCGCCCGCGTAATGCAGGAAAACCGGCGTGATCAAAAATTGATGGATGAATTCGCTCAACGTGTTACCCGCAGGAATACTTAAATGAACATAAATATGATACCTACCTATTCCGGCACGCCTGATAGTCTCAACCATCAGGATTACACCGGGCAGGGTGATTTTGCTGCTGATATGGCCGGTTATATGGCCTTGTTAGCCTCGGTAACAGACAATGCGTCTGAAAATAATGAGAAACCGCCGGAGGAAAACCCGGTCAATGAGATAGCACTCATTACCGCGCCGGTTAACACGCTCGAACAACCGATGCCGGCATTACCGTTACCGGCCGGCGCTGATCAGCCAGCCTTAACCGCTGACGGAAAACCGGGAGCCGGGGGACCCGCAAGGAGGGGTACCACAGGT
>OCAE01000691.1_pt1 | contig 19267 bp, 24 predicted proteins | sample 1495581 | NCBI WGS metagenome assembly OCAE01 (sample SAMEA2580278, study PRJEB22360) | human gut metagenome | biome: human gut; feature: human-associated habitat; material: faeces | place: Denmark | collected 2008/2010 | reverse complement strand
AAGGAGGATATCTCCAACATGGCCACTAAGGAGGATATCTCCAACATGGCCACTAAGGAGGATATCTCCAGTATGGCCACCAAGGAGGATATCTCCAACATGGCCACTAAGGAAGATCTCTCCAACATGGCCACTAAGGAAGATCTCTCCAACATGGCTACCAAGGAGGATATCTCCAACATGGCTACTAAGGAGGATATCTCCAACATGGCCACTAAGGAGGATATCTCCAACATGGCCACTAAGGAGGATATCTCCAGTATGGCCACCAAGGAAGATATCTCCAACATGGCCACCAAGGAGGATATCTCCAGTATGGCCACCAAGGAGGATATCTCCAGTATGGCCACCAAGGAGGATATCTCCAACATGGCTACTAAGGAGGATATCTCCAACATCAGGGCAGAAATTAGAGAAAATTCAAACCTTATCTTAAGTGCATTCGATCAGACTGAACAAAAAATGTACGCACGTTTCGATAAGGTTAATGAAGACATGGCAAAGATGCGCGAGGATATTCACACAACAAGATACAGTAATGAAGCAGTTGAGTTGATATTAAAGAAAACAGCGGATCTTGAAGAACGCGTTAATAAACTAGAGAATTTTCAAAAGATATCATAAAAATATTGCTAAAGAATTGTATTACCATTAGTTAAATACAACCGTCAGAGTGTAAAGCCTATTAAGTTTTCAGGGCTTACACTCTTTTTATTTAACAGGAAAAATTTCCTGTTAAATAAAAAACCGCTCCGCGGAGGAGCGCACTGCGGCAGTAGGGAATAATGTCGCTATAGCGACCCGCCGCAGGCGGAGAATCTCGCTTGCGAGATTCGTTCTTGTTTAACAGGAAAAATTTCCGTTAAATAAAAAACCGCTCCGCGGAGGAGCGCAACTCTAAAGAGGAAGTCTGTGAGTATGCAGACCAAAACATAATTTTAGGCTTTTTTCATGCCGAACCTGTCACACAGAGAAGTTTACATGGAGTGGCATAAAGCTGCTCCACGGCGGTTCTGGGGCATCTCAGGGGGCACTGTGGAGGTTTTCAGAAGCCAGATTTGAAACGACGTTTTCATGCGAACAGGAATGAACCGGTCTTTGACCCAGCCCCTGGCGGATACTTCTGCATCGGCACCAACACCGGAATGTAAGCAGGATGGCAGCTAACCGACGGAACATGGCACTATTTCACCCCGGTGTCCGACAGAAAGAAGGGGATTATGCTCACAGATGCCTGAATAGATCGTTTAATCCTTATAGAAACTGCATTAATCTCACGCTTGAAACGTACCGGACCATACTTAAACTCCGCAAGCTGCTCTCCCGCTCTCCAATACAATTCTGGCCTCAGGGAATTCCTGACAGAATTTTTCAAATTCTTCTTCCGTTGTTTCCTCCCGAATCTCATTATAAAACTCATAGTCTGATTTATTTAAAAAGTCAGCTATCTTTTTCACTTCTTCCTTGTTCCGTATAACAAAACTGCTCTTTAAATTCTCATAAAGTTCCTCATAATCTCTCGGCTCCATTTGCTGCTACCCTTTCTTTTTACAACAACAGTTGAATAAATACCTTTGTAAAATCTTTTGTCCCCCAATATATATGCTTCGTCACATGTATATTATTAGCCATTTTAGGCCAATATAGACTAAAAGTCAATAGACCAATATAGTCTATTTATAATAAGCTCGGAGGCTAAAAAGATGAAATTTGATCGTATAAGAGATTTACGTGAAGATAATGATTTAACACAAGATTATTTAGGAAAAGTTTTAAATGTATCACAACGCACCTATTCCAGATATGAAAATGACGAACGCGCTATCCCGATTGAAGTATTCAGTAAACTGGCCGATTTTTACAACACAAGCGTAGACTATCTGATCGGCCGTACAAATGTAAAGGATTCCTATTCGAAAGCTGAATAGGATTCTTTTCCTTTATGAATCGTCCCTATCATCGGCCCAGTTTAAAATTATTTTTTTATTTCAATTTTTGCTTGACTTATTGGAAATTAAATAGTATGATAAGAAAAGTATTTTAAATAAAGCCTTGATTCCGCATATTTATCGTAGTCATTTTTTTATTGTTGATTACGTATATATGCTTTTTTTAGTTTTATAGAAAATGCATAATAAAATTTCAGGAGGTATCTTTCATGAATAAAGGTACAGTAAAATGGTTTAACTCACAAAAAGGATTCGGTTTTATCTGCGGAGAAAACGGTGAAGATATATTTGTTCACTTCAGCGGACTGGCAATGGACGGATATAAGTCTTTAGAAGACGGTCAGGAAGTCACATACGATATTGCTCAGGGCAATCGTGGACTTCAGGCTGTTAACGTCTCAGTCGCTTAAGTCAGACAATTAAACGAATTTGTAAAGAAGCGCAAGCCCGGTCCTGCGCTTCTTTCTTTTACTTATTCACTCTTCCCAGAATATAATCCGCACTTACACCATATAACTCACACAGCTTTAATAAATGTCTGACAGGCAATTCCGATGCTTCTCTCTCATATCTTGCGTACATGGTCTGGCTCGTTCCCAGATATTCTGCAACCTGACTTTGTGTCAAGTCATTATCTTCCCTTAAATCGCGTATTATTTTGACATACTTCATAACTATATTATCCCCTTTTGATAAAAAAGAATAACATAGTACATATATTTACTATTGATTTTAGTACATATATTTACTAAACTATTTTTAAAGCTACAGTAACTCAGGAGGAAAAAATGAAAAAGAAATGGATCCGCATTAAAAACAACACATTGTATTACTGGTCCGTCGTCGACGTTGCTGTGACCGGCTTCGTATTCCATGTGATACATATAATAACCAAACGAAAGCGTCCTACCATGATGTCCAAAGATATGTTCAGGGAATTAGAAAGGCTGGTAGAGGAAGACAGAAAAGCGAGAAAATAAGGCAACGGAAGAAGGTTCTGGAATGAAGGAGTAGGAAGCTGCAGCCCCTTATAATATTGTTACTTTGAGGGGCTGTTTGTGGCGGGCCCGCTCCCAAACTTATTATATCTTATCTGATCCGGATATTCAATCGGCCCGGCCTGACCTTATAATAGCCATAAAATGCTAATACAGATCTTTTTAAACTCTATAAATATCATAAACCATAATTACCTGCATATTGTAAAAATGGAAGAATAAAGTAAGGAATCCGATAGCTTCCTTAAATTTTATTAACCTTTTCTAAATCCCCTTGAAGTCGTCTCAAGAGTATGCTATAATCAGTCGAAGTTAAAGAATCTGTTAAAATTATGTTAATTTTTAAGTAACAGTTCCACTACTATGGAAGGTGATCTTATGAAAAATTTTCTAAAGAAGTACGGACATCTGTGGATTCTGGGATATGGATTTATCTATCTGCCCTGGTTTATTTACCTGGAGAAAACGATAACAAAGCACTATCACGTTATGCATTCCGTAGTGGACGACTATATTCCGTTTAATGAATATTTTGTCATCCCCTATTTCCTCTGGTTTGCGTATGTAGCAGTAACTATTGCGTATTTCTTCTTCGTAAATAAGGAAGATTATTACCGGCTCTGTATCTTTTTATTTACCGGTATGACCATCAGTCTTCTGGTCTGTACACTTTTTCCGAACGGTACGGATTTCAGGCCGGTGATAGACCCGAATAAGAATCTGTGCTCCCGGATTGTGGCCATGCTATACCAGACCGATACCTGCACGAACGTATTCCCCAGCGTGCATGTCTACAACTCTATCGGAACACATATTGCGATTATGAAGAGTGAAAGCCTCAGGAAATACAAAGTGGTAAGAGTAATGTCCTTTATCCTGATGGTATCTATCTGTATGGCAACCGTTTTTTTAAAACAGCACTCCATCATCGATGTTGTCGGAGCAGTTCTTCTCTGCGGAGCAATTTACCCGCTGGCCTATGCCGGAAGCAGCCAGGAAGAGACACGGCCCGAATTTATACGGTAAGTACGTTATACGAAATATTGTCACACGACAAAAACGACAAAAGGCATGCTATGGCATGCCTTTTGTCGTTATGGAAAAGCTTTGCTGCTCCTTTCCCCCTGTTCTTCTAATTGAATCCATAGAATTTCTGCGTGATTTTGTAGCAGGCGATCGAAACCTTCCGCCCGCTCTTTCCGGGAAGGTTCGTTCCCTGTCCGAGGAACCCCCATCGGAGTCTGATATAAAGCCCCAGGTTCTTCTGTTTCAGATACTGCCAAAGCTCCTTCTTCTTAGCCAGGTTCTCCTCTGTCTCCGAACGGATCGCCAGAATCGAAGACACCGTCATCATGATCTCCAGATAGCGTATCATATAACGCCGCAGCTTCCGGTTCGGCATCTTCATCACATCATAATATCCAAGCATCAGCTTCGTCACGCGGATCTGCTGATCCAGCCTCCCTATCATAACGGTCTCGTTCACCGACTGATCTTCTCGGCCGATGAAATACCGGTAAAAGTTTACATCCAGATAATACATGGTCTTTACATGCGGAAGCGGCTGATAAACGAATATGTTATCCACGTAAAAAGTATGTTTCGGAAGTTCCAGGCCGCATTCCCGCAGCATTTCCGTACGGTAAATAACGGAATGCATCAGGATATACTGCCCCAGCATGAACATTTTAACCCCGCTCCAGTCAATCAGCTCTTCCTTTGGAATGGCGGTCCTGTAATTCATTACCTTTTTCCGCTTTGCCCCCTGTTTCTCGTATACAAAGTTTGTAATCAGCATATCCAGGGTGACATTGTCATGGCAGAACTTGCGCAGGGTCTTAAGTACCTCACGGTAAGCATCCTCATTCACCCAGTCGTCACTGTCCACCACCTTGAAAAAAACACCTGTGGCATTCCTAAGGCCGGAATTGACCGCCTCACCATGGCCGCCGTTCTCCTGGTGGATGGCGCGGCAGATTCCCGGGTAACGTTTTTCGTATTCGTCTGCAATCTCACCGGTGTTGTCTTTCGTAGAACCGTCGTTCACAATGAGGATCTCCACCTCATCACCGCCCGGGAGCAGCGATTCGATACAATGCCTCATGTAAGCCGCCGAGTTATAGCAGGGGATTGCAACTGATAAAAGTTTCAATGGTCTTTACCTCCATTACTTTCTCTAATGTTAAATGTCCGTAACTGTTCCATACTTCCTACAACAGGTTCCTCTTCCTGAAAAACCGGATTTCCAGGATAATTATAATAATGCTTAACACTCCCACAGCCGGATATCCGTATTTCCACGTCAGTTCCGGCATGTTTGTAAAATTCATTCCATACCATCCGACCAGCAGCGTCAATGGCAGAAAAATCGTAGTCACCACGGTCAGAATGCCCATGGTGCGGTTCTGGGCAATATCGATCTGCGACTGGTACATCTCGCGTATCTGCAGGATATATTCCCTCAGAAGCGATACATGGTCGCCAAGCCGTTCCACTCGGTGGGCAAAGATCGCAAAGCCTTCCTTTTCCTCCGCCTCAAAGAGATGGTTTGTATTGGAGCGGAAAATATCGGCCATATCGGCAAGCTGGGTCAGAAAAGACTGGAGATGGAGCATGTCTTTGCGGCAGCGGATGATCTTCTCATAAAAGTTTTTCTGAAGCCCTTTCGTCATCTTGTCTTCCATCACAATCAGCTTGTTCTCATATCCCTGCAGGAAAATCGAATCCCCCTCTATCAGATAGTTTAAAAAACCGGTAAAAAATGCAGACATACTGCCCTGCTCCCCGTATTGTATTTCCCTCATCCTGTCAAATATTGATTTTACGTGCTCCCCGCCGCCTTCAACGAAAATGAGCCTGTCCTTTACCATATGGAAGCCGAAGCTCTCCTTCTTTCCCGGCAGATTCTTTACATTCGGGACAGCAAAGGTACCGATAATACAACTGCCGAATATCTCGGCCTTACAATACTGAATCTGCTCCAATTGCCTGAGCAGAAGCTTTTTATGCGATATCTGTTCTTTATCCGCTTCAAACTCCTGTATTGTCATCAGTTCAATGCGGACATCATTCCGGCCGTATTCCTCCTCTTCTCTCATTGGAGAAAGGCTGCCGTTCAGGCGGTACCGTATCATACCATCTGCTCCATCTGTTCATTGACACTGTCCTCGCAGGAACGCATTGCCAGTATTGTCTGTTCCAGCAGTCGGTCCAGTTCCCAGCCAAGCTGCGTAGCCCCCCTGGTAATCACATCTCTGGAGCATCCTGCGGCGAATTTTTTATCTTTAAACTTCTTTTTTAAACTGGAAAGCTCCATATCCTTTGCGCTTTTTGACGGGCGCATTCTGGCGGCAGCACCGATCAGTCCCGTAAGCTCATCCGAGGCGAAAAGCACCTTCTCCATCTCATGCTCCGGCGCCGTATCGACGCGGATCCCATATCCATGGCTGACCACAGCGTGAATCAATTCATCTTCGGCTCCTCCTCCCCTTAAAAGCTCCGGCGCGCGCAGACAATGCTCATCTGGATACAGTTCGAAATCAATATCATGGAGAAGTCCGACGATACCCCAGAAATCCGCATCCTCACCATATCCCAGTTCGTCAGCATACCAGCGCATTACTCCCTCCACAGTCAAAGCATGAAGAATGTGAAACGGTTCCTTGTTATATTTTTTTAATAATTCCAGTGCCTGTTCCCTGCTAAGTGAAGTTTTCATATCCTCTTTCCTTTCGTCCCTTGCCTGTCTCTGTCATTCCGCCGCTAAACGACTGCCTGCAGAATGGCGGCCTTGTTCATCTTACTTATAGTTATATCAAAATCTTTTAGAAAAATAAAGCTTCTTTTCATACAATTTCATACAAATTCCTTAATATTTTATGCAGTATTTCAAATTGTAACGCCGGAGGTATTTTCCCCCTCCAACGGACAAACGATAACCTGCACGCTCCGCACACAGGTCACCGCCATCAATCAGAGCGTAATTTTGCCGATACACTTTTCGATACACCACTTCAAATCTATCTTTTCGGCCGTATCAGACGCGTAAATCGGATAGCTGGCGACCAGCTCATTTCCCACATAGTAAGAGGCGCTTCCTACAGGAGTCCCCGCCTTCACCGGGGCTTTCAGTTCCTTTGGATACTCGTAGCGGATATCAGTAGTCTCATCCTCCCTCATCAGGACTTTCAGGGTCTGATCCTGTTCTCCCAGGCACAGGGACAGGGGGACCTCATCTTTTTTACCGTCTATAATCTTTAACGAGGGAAAGGTCTTATTCTTTTCAAATATTTCATAATAATCGTAACTGTCGAAGGCAAATCCTGCGATTTTTCGCATATCTTCCCATTTATATGTCTTATGGGGAGGCCAGCCGCAGCCCAGCAAAGCCACGGTAAACTCCTTGTCATCCTTTTTCAGCGCAGCCACATAACAGTAACCGGCGTTCCCGGTAAAACCCGTTTTTCCCGACAAAGCCTCCGGCATCATGGACAAGAGGGCATTGTGGTTTCCCAGGTAAAAGGAACGTTTCCCGCTTTCATCCGTGATAGTTCTGGACGCCGTTCTCGTGATTTCAAGAAATTCCCTGCTTTTTGGAGACTGTTCCACGCAGTAACGCATAATTCTCGCCAAATCGGCCGCCGTTGTTGAGTGTGGTTCTCCGTCTGCTTTTCGTGTACCGTCCAGGCCGTTGGGAGTCACGAAACATGTGTCGGTACATCCGATGTCCCTTGCCTTCTGGTTCATCATTTCCGCAAAACCCTCCACGGTCCCGCCGATATGTTCCGCCACAGCCACGGCCGAGTCATTGTGTGACTCCAGCATCAGGGAATACAGCAAATCCTGGAGCCGGTACTTTTCTCCGGCACGTATATTAAGCTGTACGTCCGGCATCGACGCTGCATAGGATGAGATCTCAACCATATCTTCCGGGTTTCCCTGCTCCAGCGCCAGAATGCATGTCATTATTTTTGTTGTGCTGGCCATGGGCCTTTTTATGGTTTCTTCCTTGCCATATAAAATACGCCCTGTGGATGCATCCATCAGAACCGCCGACTGGGCACACAGCTTCGGCCCGGCTATTTTCTCCCCTTCCGTATCCGGGGCGGGCTCCAGTCCGGCTTTTGTCACGGTTTCAGCCTGCTCTGCCGTATCGCTTCCATTCTCCGCCGCCAGGCAAAATACCGCCGTATCCGTTTCTGCTCCCACGGTCACAAGAAGCAGCCCCAGAATTACGGCGGCAGTGATTTTTCTTATTCTATCTCTCATCCCCGTTCTCCCAAAAATCTCCTCAGGAAAACTATATGCGGGGCAAAAATCAATTATTCAGGGAATCCAGCGGTTCATTGAGCTTTTCCGTTCCCGGCAGCACAAACCGGCCTCCGGCAATAATGGCGGTTTTGGTTCCGTCCTCATGGACTGCTTCAATGCGGTCCAGCTCTGAATACGGGATTGTAATATCCGTATGGCAGCTGAAATAAGCGGCACAAGGATCTTCGTTTCTGCGCACGGAAATCTCATTTTCTTTTGCAACAATCTCTTTGCCGTCCGGATTGAACATCGGACAGTCTTCCATCCAGCTATAGCATGTATCTCCCACGGCAAAATGAGGTCCCGTCTTTTCGGCAATCAGAATCGGGAACTTATCGAGAATCTGATATCTCTGCGCCACTTCATAGGCCGTCGTGTTGGTACCGATGGCAAATTCCCCCATTGGGAGACTGTCATGGTTCTTCATGATAATCTGTTTTACCAGCGCCCTGCCTTCCTTCTCATCCTCAAAGTTGGCACAGCCGTAATCCGCCACTCTTCCGTCTTTAAATTCCATATACAGATCTTTGAACTGGAAATCACCGATATAAACACTGCCGACAAAGAGAGTTCCCTCCGTACCGGAAAGTACCGGGGACGTGAATACCTCCCCTACCGGGATATTGACATCTGCCACACAGTTTTCGAAATTTGTCTCCTTAGCCGGGTTCTTCAGTCTGCGAAGCGCTACCTTTAGTTTTGTCCTGTTCTCCCCCATTCCGTAAACCATCACATGGTCCGCCTGATCGAGGGCATCGATAATACATTGCTGGATGTCCCTGTACAGCTCATAGTCCAGCGTATTGATACGTATCGTCTCCTCAAATATCTTTTCAAAATTATCACCTATTTCAGGCAGCGGGAATGCAATAATGGTAAAGCTCGTTTCCATTCCCGGTACATAGGCATCGGCAATCTGCATCGATTCGTTCGAATAGGAAAGCAGCAGTTTCTCCTGCTTTTCACTTAAGGCAAACGCCTCCTTTTTATTCTCAGGTGTGAATCCCTCTTCCCCAAAAGTCTCAAGGACTGCCGGTCCCGCATAAGCCTTTGCCAAAGTACGGCATTCCTCATACGCCACCTTAAGTACGGACAGCTTTCTCTCTTTGAAAGCCTTATCCATATAGATGGCATTGTCGTAACGGTGATCGTAATCATACTGCCTGTTGGCAGGCGTTCCATGATATCCGTTGGTCCGCGCCGCCGCCCGGTTCACGGTGCCGACAGCAGCCCTGCTGATCACAGGTTCCAGGCCAAGCTTTCTGAAGTTCTCCACCGCCATCCGTATCATCCGTTCAAATCCGATATGGTAACGGATCTGTACCGTTTTCTTGCTTTTATAACTGCGGCCGCTGGCGACAAAGCCTTTTCTGATGCCTTCCGTGTAGGTATCAGCCATTTTTCTGACCGTCTCCTCAGGAAGGGAATTTAAAAATGCGGCAATCTTTAGCTCCGAATCGGAAATATATTCTCCAAACCTGTAGAGATAGCGCAGGTCGGTGAGATCACTGTCCATAATAATGGACTTAGCAAAATCAAGTGACGGATCCAGCGTCTCCCGCACCCGGTAAGTCAGCATTACATCACAGTAATCGCTGACAAAATAGTACAGCACTTCTTTTACTCCCTTCAGTTCCGGTTCTTCCGACTCGAAAAGATTATAGACCTCAATCAGCACTTCCTCCAGTATCGTCATATCCGTCAGGCGGCTCTCGTAGGCATACACTATCATCCCCCTGATCTCTGTCAATAAAAAGGCGAGATACTGGCCGAAATCCCTGCCCAGAGCAGCGACTGCAAAAGCAGGATTACAGAAGCTTTCCTCATAGTTCCCAGGAAGCACATCCTCGTAGAGCTTTATATTCAGCTTCTTTGCTTCATCAAGGCTCAGTGCTTCAAGCTCTCCTCTCTCCTGCATCCCGTACACTTTCTCGGCCAGCATGATAAACTCCGCCGCCTTTCTGAAATAGCTTCGGTACGGCTCAGCCACGGTCTCTTCGGTCTTAAACTGGCCGATTCTTTCAAGAGCAAGTTCATGGCGCTCTTTCACCGCCTCGTTTTCCTCTTTAAACATTTCCCAATACTTCATCATAATCACCTCTTAAATCCTATCAGTAATATTACAAAACATAAAATCACCATTGCTGCGGCGGTGACAGTCCCTGCTTTAGCCAGAATGTAATTCTTTTCCCGTTCCTTAAACGCCCGGTAACCGTAACGCAGGCCGGCTATTGAAAATAAAACACCGCAAAAGCAGGCTGCCACCGCCCCTAAAGGCGTATTTCCCTGGCTTCTGATACTGACTGCCATTCCGGCTATACAGAGTACCAGCCCTGCTGCCGCAGATATCACACACGGAAAACTGTTTTCCGCCATCGGCTTTTTAATATATGAAATCCTGTTATCTGTCTGACGCGCCACTTGCCATCCTCCTGACTCCTTTTGCCATGCAGACGCAGATATAGCCTGCAATTCCTCCCAATGTATTTAAAAACATGTCATCCACATCAAAACTTCCCACCTTGAATATGAGCTGGATTGTCTCGATTCCAAAGCTCATCAGAAAGCTTAAGAGAAAGGTATTATACCACTTTTTCCCTCTCCGGCTGATAATCGGCAGGATAAAGCCAAACGGCATGAAACAGATGACGTTTCCCACCGTATTCAGCAGAAAGGAACGCATCCCAAGAAGCTCCCTGTATTTGTAAAAACGTTTGATCTCCTTAAACAAAATGAGATTGTAGGCGTACTCTTCATGTCCCGAACGGCCGAAACCATCCGAAAAAAACATAAAATAAGTCAATACCACCAGATAACTGATGAAAAGAACCCAGCAAATCTTCTGGTGCATCCTGGTCTTTTTTATCATATTTTCCCCATCTATCAATAAACAGCCGTCCCGGAGGACAGCGCCCGAATTTTCCATTTGAAATTCCCCGCTGTTTTACGCTGCGGACGGTTTGATACATTTACCGCTGCGCAAAAAAGAATACTGCAAAGGCTCTGCTGTTCTTCGACAGGTTAATCCGTCTTACCAGAAGAAGCTGTTCCTCTGCAGTACCGTATATCCGGCGGCATATAATAAAGAAATACCGCCGTTTCTCATAAAGTGCCTGAGTAATAGCACTCGCTATTACTCAGTTATTAATGCAACGCTGTACTAGAGCGTGTCTGAAAATTGCTTTCTGTCAGCTGTGCGTCACACTTTGTGGGAGATTTGGCCCGAATGAAGGAGGCGTAGTGGGCTACGCTGACTGAATTTGGGCCAAATATGCCGCAAAGAGGGGCGTGCAGATGGCAGGAATGAATTTTCAAACAGACTCTAGAATGTAATTTCCGATTTGCGCTTCAGCAGACAGGCTCCGCTGATAATCGCCAAAACGCCCGCGGCCACTCCGGCAGTAATAATAACGCTGCCGATTACAATGTTGATAACGCCTGCATTGCGCATTGTTTTATATACTTTCTCCATATCGGACACTCCTTATTTAAGATTCTGCACGCCGTACCGCCGCGAACATGCCATGAATCTTCTGCATACCGCACCGCCGGTCTGACTGCTTCCATTTTTATTTTGCCCCATACTGCCCGTAATAAGCATCGATTGCCGCTTTCAATGTATCGTCAATTACTATTTTACCCTGGCATTCCCTGTTATATAAGTGTTCAACCACATCGGCCATGGAAACGATGGCTGCAGTCGGAAAACCGTAAAGCTCCCTTACTTCTTCCAGCGCACTCTTCTCGCCCTTCCCCCTCTCCATGCGGTTTAACGAAACCATCAGCCCTTTAATTTCCACATCGGCCTGGGCTTTGAGAATCGGAAATGTCTCCTCGATGGATTTTCCGGAAGTCGTTACATCCTCGATGATAACAACGCGGTCTCCGTCCTGTAACTTGCTGCCCAGAAGAATCCCGGTGTCTCCGTGATCCTTCGCCTCTTTCCTGTTGGAGCAGTAGCGGATGTCCTTTCCGTAAAGCTCGCTGATCGCCATAGTAGTAGCTACGGCAAGCGGAATTCCCTTATATGCCGGTCCGAAAAGCACGTCAAAATCAAGGCCGTAATTGTCATGGATGGCCTTTGCATAATACTCGCCCAGCCTGCGAAGCTGGGTTCCGGTCACATAAGCACCCGCGTTCATGAAGAAAGGGGACTTTCTTCCGCTCTTCAACGTAAATTCTCCGAATTTGAGAACCTCGCTCTCTACCATGAATTCGATAAATTCCTGCTTGTACTGTTCCATACGTTTCTCCTTCTATCACTGCCGCAGAATCCCTTGCTCTTTGGTCGTTTTAATTTATTCTTCATTTTTATTATTCATTGTGCTGATGCACCGCTGCTTTGTATGTGCTTATCTGACCGCTCCGACCAGCTCGCTTATATCCTCCACATGGTACTTTGCCATATAGTCTTCAATCCCCTTCACGATCTCAACCGTAGCATACGGATTATGGAAATTGGCTGTGCCAACCGATACCGCAGTCGCGCCTGCCAGGATAAATTCAATGGCATCATCCGCATTCATGATACCGCCCATTCCTATGATGGGAAGCTTCACGGCATTGGCTGCCTGATAGACCATCCTGACCGCCACCGGTTTGATTGCTGGGCCTGAGAGGCCGCCTGTCCTGTTGGCCACGGCAAAGGTCCTCTTATGGATATCTATCTTCATTCCTGTCAGCGTGTTAATCAGTGAGAGTACATCGGCCCCGCCCGCTTCCGCGGCCCTGGCCATAACGGTGATATCCGTCACATTCGGGCTGAGCTTCATGATAACCGGCTGTTTTGCATATTTTTTTACTTCGCGCGTGATTGCCTCCACGGCCTTCGGATCCTGGCCAAAGGCAATGCCGCCCTCTTTTACGTTGGGACATGAGATGTTAATCTCCAGCATGTCCACCGGCTCATCGGACAGTTTCTCTACCACATCAATATAATCCTCCGTGGTTTTTCCACAGACATTGACGATAATCTTTGTATCAAACTGCTTTAAGTAAGGGATATCTCTCTTCGCGAACACCTCATACCCCGGGTTCTGGAGGCCGATGGCGTTAATCATCCCCCCGTATGTCTCTGCAATTCTGGGTGTCGGATTCCCGGGCCATGGGATATTGGCCACTCCCTTGGTGACAACGGCTCCCAGCCTGTTCAAATCCACCATCTCACCGTATTCGGCGCCGGATCCGAAGGTGCCTGATGCAGTCATGACCGGATTCTTAAGCTCCACTCCGGCCAGATTTACTTTTGTATTCATCATAAATCCACCTCCTGGGCCAGAAATACGGGACCGTCTTTGCAGATCCGCTTATTATGGACATTGCTGTGGTGATCCACCTCGCTGCTTTGGCAGACGCAGGCAAGACATGCTCCAATCCCGCAGGCCATTTTTTCTTCCAGGGAAATATAACAGCGGATATTGTGTTCCATCGCATATTGTTTTAATGCCCGCAGCATCGGCGTCGGACCGCAGGCGTACATCACATCGGCCGTCAGGCCGTTCTCCCGGATAGCATCCAGGACATTGCCCTTTGTTCCCGCACTTCCGTCTTCCGTAGCCACAAATACCTCGCCGTACGCCTCAAACTCGTCTCTGAGGAAGAGATTCCCATCACGGTAACCGAGAATCATCTGCTTCTCACAATTCAGGTTCTTTGCAAACAATATCCGAAGGCTCCAGCATCGCCGGGATCCCGATCCCCCCGCCTATCAGAAAGACATTTTCGCCCTCCTGTGGAAAACCGTTTCCGAGAGGGCCCATGATATCGATGGGGTCCCCTGACTCAAATGAAGAAAATTCCTTTGTCCCTGCCCCTGCGATTCGATATACAATACGCAGTCTTCCTTCCTCCGGATCGGCCTCACAGATACTGATCGGCCTTGGGAGCAGTCTGGAGCCGTCCTTGCTGTACACGGAAATAAACTGCCCCGGTTTCGCCTCTTTCGCCGTCTCTGTCGTGATCCACATACTGAAAATCTCAGGAGCCAGTTCTTCCTGACTGTATACAACTGCTGTTTCTTTCACCTGTGCCATAGGTTCCTCCTACAATACGCTGTTAATATCGGTAATCATGTCAATGACTGCCTGCCTGGATGCCTCACCAAAATGCTCTGCCCCGAATTTTACATAGGGCTCTTTCTTATATGCGGCAATGATTCCTCTGGAGGAATTGACTACTGCTCCCAGACCATCTTCATTAAAGCAATATTTTAAATCCTCAGCCGTTCCGCCCTGCGCTCCGTAGCCGGGCACCAGGAAATAAGTCTTTGGCATCAGCTTTCTGAGCACTCTGCTCATCTCAGGATAGGTTGCGCCCACAACGGCGCCCACGTTACTGTAGGCTCCATCCATGGAGGCTTCCCCCCATTCCACCACCTTTTCCGCTACCAGCTCATAAAGCGGTTTACCGTCAATCAGACGATCCTGGAATTCTCCGCTGGACGGGTTGGAGGTTTTAACCAGAACGAAAATACCTCTGTCATACTCATTGCATACATCCACAAACGGTTTTACCCCGTCGGTACCCAGATAAGGATTTACCGTAATATATTCCGTATCAAAACCTGCAAAAACATTACTTCCCACCTGCACCTTGCCGATATGGCCGGTTGCATAAGCAGTGGAAGTGGAGCCGATATCTCCGCGCTTAACATCGCCAATGACAATAAGGCCCTTCTGCTGGCAGTATTTAACCGTCTTGTCATAAGCCTTCAATCCTTCAATTCCAAACTGCTCATACATGGCGATCTGCGGTTTTACAGAAGGTATCAGATCCGCCGTCGCGTCTATAATCTCCTTATTAAACAGCCAGATGGCCTGCGCCGCCCCTTCAAGAGTCTCGCCGAACTCATCGTACGCTTTCTTCGTCACATGCTCCGGAATATAGCTCAGCATCGGATCCAGCCCCACACAAATCGGAGCCTTCGTCTTCTGTATTTTTTCAATTAATCTGCTAACCATAGTTTCCTCCTCAGGTTTTATCGTCCTTATAAAATCTGTTATTTTTTTCCTGGTGCGTATTTGAAAATTGCTTTCAGTAAGCTGTGCGTCACACTTTGTAGGCGATTTTGCCCAAATGAAGGCGGCGTAGTGGGCTACGGCAACTGAATTGGGAACAAATATATCGCGAAGTGGGGCGTGCAGATTGCGGGAATGAATTTTCAAACGCGCTCTAACTGTAATCTTCCTTATTTTAACATAACTCCCACGCTGTTTCAAGGCAAAACACCAGGAAAACGGGGGGCCCCATCCCTCCGCCTCCCGGTCCGCCGGCCGTACCGGCAGCGGGCCTCACCTGTTTAATTAAATCCTCAATGCAGAGACAGGGTCGCCACATAATCCCCATTTTTATAAAATTTGGCGGCAAACTGCTCCTCCGTCACCGTCTGAAGCTCCATCCATAGTTCCTCCGCCGCCAGCATAATATGAGAAAGCATGATACCGATACTGAAATCTTTCATCGCTTCCGATGCATTCAGTGGAAAGCGGCTCTTTTTCGCAAAGACATAGATCCTGTCCGAGTAAACGATAAACCTCCATGGCTGTGCATTAAAAGCCGAGGGCGCCAGGCGCGCCGCCTTTAACACCGTTTTAATCTGCTCGCCTGCCTCTTCCTTAAATACGCATAATTCATTCAGCGGCAGCCTCTTTGCAAGCGGACTTTCTCTGTAAAGCTTCCCCTCCGGCCAGCCAAAGGCGGCAATCATCACCAGGCGTTTCCCGTTTTTCACCGTCTGCTTTACACGGCTTCCGCCCAGATAGCAGGTGCCCAGTCCTTTCACCGTCATGTATAATATGAGCTGTTCCATGATATATCCAGCATTTCTCTCAAAGCCCTCTTCCGGCTCCGAATAGAACGCCAGATAATAAGGCGCGTCGGTCTTCCACAGACCTTTTACCTCCGCCTTCTTCTTCGTATTGTCCAGAATCTCCAGCTCTGTCCGAATCCTGTCATTCAGTCTGGAGGTTTTTTCAAAATATGCAAGGATCTGTGCCCTCAATCTCTCCGGCACTTCCCGATCCGAATATTTTCTGACGGAATGTCTGCTTCCGATCGCCTCGTACAGGTTCATCCTGGTATCCCCCTTTTTCTAGATAAGCCCTGACACAAGAGGTACCACAAGCACGGTTAGGAGTCCCGACACCGCAATGGCCAGGCTGCTCATGGCTCCCTCAATCTCTCCCAGTTCCAGTGCCCTGGCGGTTCCGATGGCATGGGCTGCTGTCCCAAGCGCCAGGCCTTTTGCCATAGGCTCTTCTATCTTTAATATTCCAAACAGCCAGTCGGCAATAATATTACCCAGAATTCCCGTAATAATTATGCTGACTACCGTAAGTGTCACAATACCGCCCGCTTCCTCGCTGACGCCCATCCCAATCGCAGTTGTTATGGACTTTGGAAGAAGAGTTACATAGTGGGCATGCTCAAGGCCGAATGCCTTTGACATAATAAAAATGCTGCCCGCGCTTCCGGCTACGCCTGCCAGAATCGCCGTTCCCACCGCCACCAGATTCTTCTTAAGAAGTTCCAGCTGCCTGTAAAGCGGAATCGCAAGACAGACCGTGGCCGGAGTCAGGAAATAACTCAAGAAACCGGCCCCTCTATTATATTCTTCATAGTTTATATGAAATGCCGATAAAAATGCAATAATCAAAATAATTGCCACCAGCAGCGGGTTCAGAATTGCAAGCCCCGTCTTCTTTCTAAGCCACAGGCCGAAAAGATAGGCTCCCACGCTTACCAGCATCCCAAAGTAAAGTGATGATCCGGCTAACTGGTTCATACTTCTTTCCCTCCCTTACGCTTCTTTGGTCCCCGGATAATATTCTGAGCCACTCTGCCTGTCACCGCCATGACAAAAACAGTGGAAACGACCGAAATTACCGTAAGCGGAACCAGGATGCTTTTCGCCTCATCCACGCTGTTCAGCAGGCCTACTCCTGCCGGTATAAACATAAGCGGCATCGTATCCAGGAAAAAATCGCCGACTTCCGACACATCCTCCACCTTCAGGGTCCCTGCGCACAGCAGAAGAAGAAGGATAAATAACCCGTAGACCCCGGCAGGCACGGGAAGCGGAAGCAGGTAGTTGAGAAATTCCCCTGCCATTGTAATGCCGAAAATAATTGCTACTTCTTTTAAGTATTTCATTCTGTCATATCTCCTCTCGTCTGAACGTTTTAATTCTAACACTCCATTTTTTATAGGACAATATGAAAAGTACAATAAAATCGTAGAAAAATCATTGAAAATTTTGCCTTTTATGTACTATACTTAATAAAACGAAGCAGCAGCGCAAATAATAACAGGAGCCATCATATGCAGATTATTAAAAACAGCCGCCTGACCGGAAGGCAAATATCGGACATTGACCATCTTATACAGGAATGCAGGGCATTTTCCCCCATACGGTTAAGCTTTCCGTTTGAGGAAGGCTCCGTTTTCTATCTCGCTTATGAAAGAAAAGACGGCGCTGATATGCTGGTCAGCGTCCTGGCGCTTATTATACCCAATATGGACGATTCTGATGAAACTTTCGAATGTCTGGCCTTTACCCGTCCGTCTTGCAGGCGGAAAGGTTACTTTTCTGCGCTTTTTGAGGCCGCTGAGGAGCTGTTTGAAGATGCCAATCTCCTGATCCCCTGTGACGGACAGGATGAGGCTGTCCTTCCGGTCCTTCATTCACTGGGGGCGGAATTAGATTCCTGCGAGTATAAAATGGAACGTTCCCTGACTGAAAATGATCTTCCCGATATGTCAGCCGCAGGCGCACGCCTGTCCTGTCAAACCAGTCTGGACAGCGACGGTTCCACCGTCTATTCTTTCTGCCTTTCCCAAGAGAATTCCCGGCCCGCAGCAGTCTGCAGGACGGTCTCTTTCGGCAGCAAAATCTGCTTCTATGGTTTTCTGGTTGAAGAAACTCTCCGCGGTCAGGGGTTCGGCGAGGAAGCTCTCTTAACTGTGCTGCATTCTCTGCGGAACCGGAATGCGTCTTCCCTCTTTCTTCATGTCTCCGGCGAAAACCCGGCGGCCGTAAATCTTTACAAAAAGACAGGATTCCGAATTACCGAAACCCTGTCCTATTATCTCTACTGATTATCTCTGGACGATGATTCCCTTTTCCTCGATTCTCTGCCTGACTTCCAGCATCTTCCAGTCTGTCTCGGCAATAATCTCGGCGCAGTTTCTAAGCTCCTGCCCAATCTCGGCGGCATCTTCGTCTTCCAGATCTTTTTTATATTTAAGCTGGTGATCCAGACTGGCCCAGAAATCCATGGCAATCGTCCTGATCTGCACCTCCACTCTTATCTGCTTCTTACTGTCGGAAAAATATACGGGAACTTCAATTATCATATGGTAGCTTCTGTACCCATTCTCCTTGGGACAGCGGATGTAATCCTTGATAGCTATCACCTTGACATCATCCTGGCGCGCCAGCATCTTGCTGATCTCGTAAATATCATCAATAAATGAGCAGATAACGCGGATTCCTGCAATATCATCCAGATTCTGCATCATAGACTCCACAGTAACGGGAAGGTCTCTTCTCTGTAACTTTTCAACTATACTGAGCGGTCTCTTGATACGTGATTTAATCATCTCTATCGGATTTCGGGAATTTCGGACGGAAAGCTCGTCATTAAGTACTTCCAGCTTTGTCTTCACTTCCCGGATCGCACAGGTGTACTGCATCATGCACTCCTGGAATTGCTTTGCCATTCCAATCAGCGTGTCCGGAACTTCAAATTCTTTCGGTGCGTTTACAGCAAACTGGGTCAGTTCACTGTTTGGATTCAGGTTAATATTCATTGTCAACACCCCATCAATTTTTCTTGGCCGTAACCCATTTTCATTATACATGAAAGCAAGGGCAGAAACAATGAAAGAATCCTTAAATTTTCGTAAACCAAAACCGTAACAGTAAACTGGAGATTTAACTGAGGTTTGGAGGACGCGTCCGGAACGGACCATGTCCGGTGTGGTGAGGGGGCTGGCTGAGTCTTCCGTCCC
>OCAE01000678.1_pt1 | contig 19692 bp, 19 predicted proteins | sample 1495581 | NCBI WGS metagenome assembly OCAE01 (sample SAMEA2580278, study PRJEB22360) | human gut metagenome | biome: human gut; feature: human-associated habitat; material: faeces | place: Denmark | collected 2008/2010 | reverse complement strand
TGGACCATGACCCCGCCGCGCCCGCCCCGCGGGAGGGCCTGCCGCAGGATACGATCCTCTTTCCCGGCGCCAACGCCGCTATTCAGACCGTCTTTCATCTGACATCCGCAAGTCGCCTGCTGGCCTGGGATCTGCTGTGTCTTGGCCGACCGGTTATGCAGGAAACTTTCAGCCACGGCATGCTGCAAAATCGCCTGGAAGTGTGGCGAGATGGGCAGCCGCTGCTGATAGAACGCTTGATATTGCAGGAGGGGAATCTGAGCGGCGTCGCGCATCATCCCTGGGTCGGCACGTTGCTGTGTTATCCGGCCAACGAACACATGCTGGAGGGCACGCGGGAGCGGCTTATGGCGCTTGGCGATTACGCCGGGGCAACACTTAACGACTCGCTGCTGACAATCCGTTTTCTTGCTAACGACAACCTGGTTGTTCAGCGCGTTATCCGTGACATCTGGCAATTTTTGCGCCCGCTGCTGACACATAAAACGCCTGTACTACCGAGAATCTGGCAAACCTAAGAGAACCCTTATGGAACTGACCCCCAGAGAAAAAGATAAGTTGTTGCTGTTTACCGCCGCGCTGGTGGCGGAACGTCGCCTGGCCCGCGGACTGAAGCTGAATTACCCGGAATCGGTGGCGCTGATTAGCGCTTTCATCATGGAAGGGGCGCGCGACGGGCAAACTGTAGCCGCGCTGATGGAGGACGGGCGTCACGTCCTGCGCCGCGATCAGGTGATGGAAGGCGTACCGGAAATGATCCCGGATATTCAGGTTGAAGCCACCTTTCCGGACGGATCGAAACTGGTCACTGTCCACAACCCGATCGTCTAAGGAGCGGCAATGATCCCAGGTGAATATCAGATCGCAAAAGGCAGTATCGCACTTAATCAGGGGCGAGAGATCTGCACGATCGTGGTGGAAAATCATGGCGACAGGCCCATCCAGGTGGGATCGCACTATCACTTTTTCGAAGTGAACCCGGCGCTGCACTTTGACAGGCTGGCCGCACGCGGCTTTCGTCTGAACATTGCTGCGGGCACAGCGGTGCGTTTTGAGCCAGGACAAAAACGCGAAGTCGAACTGGTGCGCGTTGCTGGCACACAAAGGATCGTGGGTTTTCGCAGCGAAGTGATGGGCGCGCTGGAGGCAGATAATGAGTGACATTTCCCGGCAGGCGTACGCCGACATGTTTGGCCCAACCACTGGCGATAAAGTGCGCCTGGCGGATACCGACCTGTGGATCGAAGTGGAAAAAGACTTCACCACCTACGGTGAAGAGGTCAAATTCGGCGGCGGAAAAGTGATCCGCGACGGCATGGGCCAGGGGCAAATGCGCGCCGATGCATGTGTGGATCTGGTGATAACCAACGCGCTGATCGTCGATCACTGGGGGATCGTGAAAGCGGATATTGGTATCAAAGCCGGCAGGATCTTCGCCATCGGAAAGGCAGGTAATCCCGATATTCAGCCCAACGTTACGATCCCGATAGGCGTGGGAACTGAAGTCATCGCCGGGGAAGGCAAGATCGTCACCGCAGGCGGCGTGGATACGCATATTCACTGGATCTGCCCACAGCAGGCGCAAGAGGCGCTGGTTTCCGGCGTGACGACGATGATCGGCGGCGGCACCGGTCCGGCCGCGGGCACTCACGCCACCACCTGTACGCCGGGTCCGTGGTACATCGCACGCATGCTGCAGGCAGCAGACACGTTACCGGTTAACATCGGTTTACTGGGCAAAGGTAACGGCTCAAATCCTGACGCCTTGCGCGAGCAAATCACTGCAGGCGCAATTGGCCTGAAAATCCATGAAGACTGGGGCGCCACACCCGCCGCTATCGACTGCGCGCTGACCGTGGCCGACGAAATGGACATCCAGGTCGCGCTGCACAGCGACACGCTCAATGAGTCCGGTTTCGTGGAAGATACGCTGGCGGCGATTGGCGATCGTACCATTCATACTTTTCACACCGAAGGCGCGGGCGGCGGTCATGCGCCGGATATCATCACCGCCTGCGCGCATCCGAATATCCTGCCCTCCTCTACGAACCCGACGCTGCCCTATACCATCAACACCATCGACGAGCATCTCGACATGCTGATGGTTTGCCACCATCTCGATCCAGATATCGCCGAAGACGTGGCCTTTGCCGAATCACGCATTCGCCGGGAAACGATCGCTGCCGAAGATGTGCTGCATGACATTGGCGCCTTTTCCCTGACCTCGTCCGATTCGCAGGCAATGGGGCGCGTGGGCGAAGTGATCCTGCGTACCTGGCAGGTGGCGCACCGCATGAAGGTTCAGCGTGGCCCGTTGGCAGAAGAAACCGGTGACAACGACAACCTGCGCGTTAAACGTTACGTCGCCAAATACACCATCAATCCGGCGCTAACCCACGGTATCGCCCATGAAGTCGGCTCCGTTGAACCTGGCAAACTGGCCGATCTGGTGTTGTGGTCACCGGCCTTCTTTGGCGTAAAACCGGCGACGATCGTTAAAGGCGGGATGATCGTCTGTGCGCCGATGGGCGACATCAATGCCTCTATTCCCACCCCACAGCCGGTGCATTACCGCATGATGTTCGGCGCACTTGGCGCAGCACGGCATCACACCCGGCTGACCTTTATTTCGCAGGCCGCTGATGCGCAAAACATCGTGCAGCAGCTCAACCTGCAAAGCGCCATCGCCGTCGTTAAAGGCTGCAGAACAGTGAAAAAGGCCGACATGATCCACAACGACCTGCAACCCAATATCACCGTCGATGCTCAGACCTACGAGGTGCGTATTGATGGCGAACTGATTACCAGCGAACCGGCAAACGTTTTGCCGATGACACAACGCTATTTTCTGTTTTAGGAGTGAAGATGATCTACCTGACCCAACGCCTTGACCACGCTCACCGCGTCACTGCAAGCGTCACGCTACCCATTGATATGCGCGTAAAAAGTCGTGCCAGAGTGGCGCTGAACGACGGTCGCGAAGCCGGGCTGATGCTACCGCGCGGTTTGCTGTTACGCGGTGGCGACCTGCTGTCCACCGACGATGGCAGCGAGGTGATCGAAGTGATCGCCGCGCCGGAGTCGGTTTCCGTGGTGCGCTGCGCCGATCCTTTCCTACTCGCCAAAGCCTGTTATCACCTCGGCAATCGCCACGTTCCGCTGCAAATCCTGCCGGATGAACTGCGCTACCACCACGATCATGTGCTGGACGCCATGCTGCGCCAGTTCAACCTCGAGGTGACGTTCGCTCAACTACCGTTTGAACCGGAAGCAGGCGCTTATGCCAGTGAATCACACGGGCATCATCACGGCCATGCGCACTGATGCATAACACCCAACAGTTGCGTCTGATGCAGCTCGCCAGCAGCGCACTCCCGGTGGGGTCGTTTACCTGGTCCCAGGGTCTGGAATGGGCGGTGGAGATTGGCTGGGTGAAAAGCGTCGATGACTTCTCTGCCTGGCAAATTCAGCAGATGGAGCAGAACTTTTTTACCGTCGACCTACCGCTGCTGGCGAGACTGTATCGCGCCTGCGAGCAGGACGATCTCGATGCCGCGCGCCGCTGGAGCGCTTACCTGTTGGCCTGCCGGGAAACTCGCGAACTGCGGGATGAAGAACGCAGTCGGGGCGCGGCGTTTACGCGGCTGGTCACCGACTGGGAGGCGGATTGCTCGCGAGAGTGGCGCACTCTCTTCACCGACAGCCAACTCTGCGGCATGGCCTGGCTGGCCGTGCGCTGGAGAATTCCCCTGACCGAACTGGCGTTAAGTCTCGGCTACAGCTGGATTGAGAGCGCTGTGATGGCTGGCGTCAAGCTGGTTCCTTTTGGACAACAGGCGGCCCAGCGTTTGATTATTGCGCTCTGCGATCGCTATGCGCAGGGTCTGGCACAGGCGCTGGCGACGCCTGACGCCAGTCTCGGCTCCCCCACGCCGTTGGCCGCTATCGCGTCTGCCCGGCATGAAACCCAATATTCCCGATTATTCCGCTCCTGAGGAGAAAAAATGAGTAACTACAAGCATCCCCTGCGTGTGGGCGTTGGCGGCCCGGTCGGCTCCGGCAAAACGGCGCTGCTGGAAGCGTTATGCAAAGCCATGCGCAGTAGCTATCAACTGGCGGTAGTCACCAACGATATCTACACCAAAGAAGATCAGCGCATTCTCACCGAGGCGGGCGCACTGGAGCCAGACAGGATCGTCGGTGTGGAAACCGGCGGTTGCCCGCATACTGCTATCCGCGAAGATGCATCGATGAATCTGGCTGCCGTAGAGGCGCTGAGCGAGAAATTCGGCAATCTGGATCTGATTTTTGTGGAAAGCGGTGGCGATAACCTGAGCGCCACCTTCAGTCCGGAATTAGCGGATCTGACGATCTATGTGATCGACGTTGCCGAAGGCGAGAAGATCCCGCGTAAAGGCGGTCCTGGGATCACTAAATCCGATTTTCTGGTTATCAATAAAACCGATCTGGCCCCTTACGTCGGCGCCTCGCTGGAGGTGATGGAACGCGATACCCTGCGTATGCGCGGGGAGCGTCCGTGGACGTTCAGTAATTTAAAATCCGGAGAGGGTCTGGAAAAAATTATCGCGTTTCTGGAAGAGAAAGGAATGCTGCGGATGTAGCGTCTTGCCCGGTAACATTGCGCCACCGGGCAAAAAATCACGCCGCCGGTAATTCCGCCAGCGGCCAGCGTGGGCGCACGGTTACGCCAAGATCCGCCGTTGCGCCCGCTTTAAAACGCACCATGCCCGCGTAGGCGATCATCGCTCCGTTGTCGGTACAAAATTCCGGACGCGCGTAAAATACTTCGCCACGACGTTTTTGCATCATTTCAGCCAATTTTGCGCGCAGCGTACGGTTCGCGCTCACGCCCCCCGCCATCACCAGACGTTTAAAACCGGTTTGATCCAACGCGCGTTTGCACTTGATCATCAGCGTATCAACTACCGCATCTTCAAAGGCACGGGCGATATCTGCGCGCGTCTGATCGTCATTTTCGTTATTACGAATGGTATTCGCGGCAAAGGTTTTCAGCCCGGAGAAGCTGAAATCCAGCCCCGGACGATCGGTCATCGGGCGCGGGAAGACAAAACGTTTTTCAACGCCTTGCGAGGCCAGCTTTGACAACATTGGACCGCCAGGATAATCCAGCCCCAGCAGCTTGGCGGTTTTGTCGAACGCTTCGCCAGCAGCATCATCAATCGATTCGCCGAGTAATTCATACTGACCGATACCGGTGACGCTGATCAGCTGCGTGTGACCGCCGGAAACCAGCAGCGCGACGAACGGGAACGCAGGGGGATTATCTTCCAGCATTGGCGCCAGCAGATGCCCTTCCATGTGGTGCACAGGAATTGCCGGTACGCCCCAGGCGAACGCCAGCGAACGTCCTACGGTTGCGCCAACCAGCAGCGCGCCAACCAGACCAGGACCTGCGGTATACGCCACCGCATCAATCTCTTTTGCAGTCAGTCCCGCCTCTTTCAGCGCGGCCTGGATCAGCGGTACGGTTTTACGTACGTGATCGCGCGAGGCCAGTTCTGGCACTACGCCGCCGTAGTCAGCGTGTAATTTCACCTGACTATACAATTGGTTGGCTAAAAGACCTTTTTCATCGTCGTAAATGGCGATGCCAGTTTCATCGCAGGATGTTTCAATACCCAGTACACGCATGACTTGTTTTACCTCGCTCTATTACCGCGCAGTGTAGGACCAATGCGGGTTGATGTAAAACTTTGTTCGCCCCAGGAGTTTCGCTCGTGTATACTCCTTGTCCTTATAAAAGTCCCTTTCAAAATCGCGTCGGTGCTTTACAAAGCAGCAGCAATTGCAGTAAAATTCCGCACCATTTTGAAATAAGCTGGCGTTGATGCCAGCGGCAAACCGAATTTATTAAAGGTGAGAGTTACATGCCGGTAATTAAAGTACGTGAAAACGAGCCGTTCGACGTAGCACTGCGTCGCTTCAAGCGTTCATGCGAAAAAGCAGGTGTTCTGGCGGAAGTTCGTCGTCGTGAGTTCTATGAAAAACCGACTACCGAACGTAAGCGCGCTAAAGCTTCTGCTGTGAAACGTCACGCGAAGAAACTGGCTCGCGAAAACGCACGCCGTACTCGTCTGTACTAATCTATTGAGAGCCAAAGCTCTCAATTCAGACTGAGTTGTAGTTGTAAGGCCGTGCTTCCGGAAGGAATGCGCGGCTTATTTTCGTTTATACACGTCATCATTCAAGCTGCCTCAGTGTTGGCTGCAGTCGCTCACCCCAGTCACGTACTACTGTACGCTCCTGAGGATTCGCTTCCTTGCCGCCTTGATGCATCCTGAATGATTTTGTGTATATGAGTCATCAAAAAACAGGGGCTTATGGCTGGACGAATTCCTCGCGTTTTTATCAATGACCTGCTGGCAAGAACCGACATCGTCGATCTCATCGACGCGCGGGTAAAGCTGAAAAAGCAGGGCAAAAATTATCACGCGTGCTGTCCGTTCCATAACGAAAAAACCCCCTCTTTCACCGTAAACGGTGAAAAACAGTTTTATCACTGCTTTGGGTGTGGCGCGCATGGCAACGCCGTCGACTTTCTCATGAACTACGACAAGCTCGAGTTTGTGGAAACCGTCGAAGAACTGGCCGCAATGCACAACCTTGAAGTGCCCTATGAAGCAGGCAGTGGCCCCAGTCAGATAGAGCGCCATCAACGGCAAAGCCTTTATCAATTGATGGATGGCCTGAACACTTTTTATCAACAGTCTTTGATGCAACCCGCCGCTACCCCTGCGCGCCAATACCTGGAAAAGCGAGGATTAAGTAGCGACGTTATCACCCGTTTTGCTATTGGTTTTGCGCCCCCCGGCTGGGACAACGTCCTGAAACGGTTTGGCGGCAATGCTGAAAATCGCAAATCGCTGGTTGATGCGGGGATGTTGGTCACCAACGATCAGGGACGCAGTTACGATCGCTTCCGCGAACGGGTGATGTTCCCCATCCGCGACAAACGTGGTCGGGTCATTGGTTTTGGTGGACGCGTGCTGGGCGATGCCCTACCGAAGTATCTGAACTCCCCGGAAACCGATATTTTCCATAAAGGTCGCCAGCTGTATGGTCTTTATGAAGCCCAGCAGGATAACGCCGATCCACAGCGCCTGTTAGTGGTAGAAGGCTATATGGATGTGGTGGCGCTGGCGCAATACGGCATTAACTACGCCGTGGCATCCCTTGGGACGTCAACCACCGCCGATCACATCCAACTGTTGTTCCGCGCAACGAACAACGTAATTTGCTGTTACGACGGCGACCGTGCCGGACGCGACGCAGCATGGCGCGCGCTGGAAACCGCACTGCCCTATATGACAGACGGACGCCAGCTACGCTTTATGTTTTTACCTGACGGCGAAGATCCCGATACGCTAGTGCGCAAAGAAGGGAAAGAGGCCTTTGAAGCGCGGATGGAGCAGGCGCTGCCGCTCTCTGCGTTTTTATTTAACAGCCTGTTGCCACAGGTGGATTTGAGTACCCCAGACGGACGCGCACAGCTCAGCACGCTGGCATTACCGCTGATTACTCAAGTACCAGGGGAAACGTTGCGCATTTACCTGCGACAGGAGTTGGGAAACAAGCTCGGCATTCTGGATGACAGCCAGCTTGAACGTTTAATGCCAAAACTGGCAGAAAATGGGGCTTCCCGCCCTGTTCCACAGCTAAAACGTACGACCATGCGTATACTTATAGGGTTGCTGGTGCAGAACCCGGAGCTCGCCCCGCTGGTTCCACCGTTAGGCGCACTGGATAGCAATAAGCTGCCTGGACTTGGCTTATTCAGAGAACTGGTCAACACTTGTCTGGCTCAGCCAGGTCTGACCACCGGGCAACTTTTAGAACACTATCGTGGCACAAATGATGCTGCGACCCTTGAAAAACTGTCGATGTGGGACGATATAGCAGATAAAGATATCGCAGAAAAAACCTTCACCGACTCACTCAACCATATGTTTGATTCGATGCTTGAACTGCGCCAGGAAGAGTTGATAGCTCGTGAGCGCACACACGGTTTAAGTAGCGAAGAACGCCGGGAACTCTGGACGCTGAACCAGGAACTGGCCAAGAAATAAGAGAAAGACAAAACAAAGACAAAATCATTCGCGTTGTATCAAGGCAGCAAGTAAACGAACGCAGCTAACGCAGAGACAACGTGAAAGATGAAGTATTTAACGGCTTAACTGCCGAATATCGATCGGGAAGCCCCCGACAGCCGCACGGAGAGGCAGCGGCAAAATATAAGTATGCCCTCGTTTTGCCGTTGGCGGTTTTACCGCCCAACACCAATCAAACGAATTAAGTGTGGATACCGTCTTATGGAGCAAAACCCGCAGTCACAGCTGAAGCTTCTTGTCCAACGTGGTAAGGAGCAAGGCTATCTGACCTATGCCGAGGTCAATGACCATCTGCCGGAAGATATCGTCGATTCAGATCAAATCGAAGACATCATCCAAATGATCAATGACATGGGTATTCAGGTGATGGAAGAAGCACCTGATGCCGATGATCTGCTGCTTGCTGAAACCTCCAACAGCACCGATGAAGACGCGGAAGAAGCGGCTGCCCAGGTTCTGTCCAGCGTTGAGTCCGAAATCGGTCGTACAACTGACCCGGTCCGCATGTACATGCGTGAAATGGGTACCGTTGAACTGTTAACCCGCGAAGGCGAAATCGACATCGCTAAACGCATCGAAGACGGGATTAACCAGGTTCAATGCTCCGTTGCCGAATACCCGGAAGCTATCACCTACCTGCTTGAGCAGTACGATCGCGTAGAAGCTGAAGAAGCACGTCTTTCCGATCTGATCACTGGCTTTGTCGATCCAAACGCGGAAGAAGACATGGCGCCCACGGCGACCCACGTCGGTTCTGAACTCTCTCAGGAAGAGATGGATGACGATGAAGACGAAGATGAAGAAGATGGCGACGACGACAGCAGCGATGACGACAACAGCATCGATCCTGAGTTAGCGCGTGAAAAATTCGGTGAACTGCGTACTCAGTACGAAATCACTCGCGACACCATCAAAGCGAAAGGCCGCAGCCATGCTGCCGCGCAGGAAGAAATTCAGAAGCTGTCCGAAGTGTTCAAACAGTTCCGCCTGGTGCCGAAGCAGTTCGACTACCTGGTAAACAGCATGCGCGTCATGATGGACCGCGTGCGTACTCAGGAACGTCTGATCATGAAGCTCTGCGTTGAGCAGTGCAAAATGCCGAAGAAAAACTTCATCACCCTGTTCACTGGCAACGAAACCAGCGAAACCTGGTTCAACGCGGCAATCGCGATGAACAAACCGTGGTCTGAAAAACTGCACGATGTGGCAGATGACGTTCACCGCGGCCTGCAGAAACTGCAGCAGATTGAAGAAGAAACCGGCCTGACCATCGAGCAGGTTAAAGATATCAACCGTCGCATGTCCATCGGTGAAGCGAAAGCCCGCCGTGCGAAAAAAGAGATGGTTGAAGCGAACTTACGTCTGGTTATCTCTATCGCTAAAAAATACACCAACCGTGGCCTGCAGTTCCTGGATCTGATTCAGGAAGGTAACATCGGTCTGATGAAAGCGGTTGATAAGTTTGAATACCGTCGTGGTTACAAGTTCTCCACCTATGCAACCTGGTGGATCCGTCAGGCGATCACCCGTTCGATCGCGGATCAGGCGCGTACCATCCGTATCCCGGTACATATGATTGAGACTATCAACAAGCTCAACCGTATCTCCCGTCAGATGCTGCAAGAGATGGGCCGCGAGCCTACGCCGGAAGAACTGGCTGAACGCATGCTGATGCCGGAAGACAAGATCCGTAAAGTGCTGAAGATCGCTAAAGAGCCTATCTCCATGGAAACGCCGATCGGCGACGATGAAGATTCGCATCTGGGTGATTTCATCGAGGATACCACCCTCGAGCTGCCGCTGGACTCTGCGACCACCGAGAGCCTGCGTGCCGCAACGCACGACGTTCTGGCTGGCCTGACCGCCCGTGAAGCGAAAGTTCTGCGTATGCGTTTCGGTATCGATATGAACACCGACCACACGCTGGAAGAAGTCGGTAAACAGTTCGACGTTACCCGCGAACGTATCCGTCAGATCGAAGCGAAAGCGCTGCGTAAACTGCGCCACCCGAGCCGCTCTGAAGTACTGCGTAGCTTCCTTGACGATTAATCGTTTCTGTTATTAAGAAGCTCCCTCCGGGGAGCTTTTTTTTTTGGGATTTTCCGCAGTGTACAAAAATTGGTAGGGGGCATTGCCTATACATGCAATTGTAAATGATATTTATTTTCATTATCATTTTCTTTTCGTAAACAACTGTAAAGAAAAATGACATGAATTTAAAAACATTAAAAAATCAGTCCCTCTGCGCGCTTGCGATTTCACTGGCACTTTATACCGGTTCAGCCCTGGCAAAAGACTTTACTGAGGATCAGTTCGCCTCTCAGACGCTTGGTCATGGCGTTTACGAACTGGCTTATGACGCCGGACAACAGGCTATCTATGCAGCCTCTGCCCCCTCTTTCGACAAAGATAAAACCGCCGGTGAAGTGTTCCTGTTTTCAACTGAATCATTAAAAGTCGATGAGCGGATCGCCACCGAACGCCGTCCTTTTGCGGTCTCACTGGATGAACCTAACCACATTCTCTGGCTAGGTAATGCGCTGGATGGCTCACTGACCCTGCTGGATACCCGCACCCATAAAGAAGTGAAAATGCTTCAGCTTGCAGACGAAGAAAATAAAGCCCACGTTCGTGAAGTGGTGCTCGACAAGAAGCACCACCGTCTGTATGTCTCCGGTATTGGCAGTGAAAATAAAGGTGTGCTGTGGGTTGTCGACACGCATAACCAGAAACTATTACACGCCCTCAAAGGGATGGATCCGGTCGGTTTCGCCGTTGATGAAGCTGGCGATAAAGTTTACGCCGTCACTGGCAAAGGCGAACTGGTTACCCTGGATGGCAAAACGTCGCAGGTTCTGTCGCGTGTGAAGGTTGACCCCTCCGAGCCGAAGCATTACTTCCTGAACATCGCGTTAAACACGGCCAAAGGCGTCGGATTTATCGCCGATACCAACACCGCCGACGTGCTGGTAGTCCAACTGGACAGCGGTAAAATTGTTCACCGCGTTCCCACGCCAAACTCTATCGCTGCGGTCTATAACCCTGCCCGCAACGAAGTGTATGTTACCCATCGCAATGCCCGTCAGATTAGCGTTATCGATGCCAACACTTACAGCCTGAAGCACACCATCAAAACGGCAGCAATGCCAAACAGCATGGTGCTTTCTCCTGACAGCAAAACGCTCTTCGTTAGCGTGAAGCAGGATGAAAAAGCCAACAAGGCTGACTATGTACTCAAGCTCGATTTAACCCAGTTCTGAGGAATGCGTTGTGATTAACCAGACTCGTACCGCGCTGGCGATTTCGCTCGCCCTTGCCAGCCTCCCGGCGACCGTTTTCGCCGAAGAAACCACACCAGATAATGAAGATCAACTGGTGGTCACCGCCACCGGTTTCGCACAGGAACGCCGTGAGGCACCGGCGACCATCTCCGTCGTCGGCGAGAAAGAACTGAACACCCGCTCTAACCAGAACGTCACCGAAGCCCTTCGCGAGATGCCCGGCGTATTGGTGGGTAATGGCAACGGTAGCCTTGCCACAGGCGATGTGCAGATGCGCGGAATGGACTCGACCTATACCTCCTACATGGTCAACGGCATCAAACAAGGCACCCGCGAATCGCGTCCTTACGGACACCATATCGGGACAGAGGCTGCCTTTTTACCGCCGCTTGCTGCTATCGAGCGAATAGAGGTGATTCGCGGACCGATGTCCTCACTGTATGGCTCTGACTCCATCGGCGGCGTGGTCAACGTCATCACCAAAAAAGGCTACAACCTCGATAAATGGACGGGTGTGCTGGAAGATAACTACTTCCTGCAAGAGAAGAGCGAGTACGGTAACACCAACCAGACTAATGTCTTCCTGATGGGGCCAATTATCCCCAGCAAGCTCGGGGTGAGCGTAGCGGCGGATTATCTTGATCGCCGTGATGACGACAGCATCTCCGATGAGCGCTTTGTGAAGCACCAGGCTGGCAATCTGGATGCCACCATCAACATGTCGCCGACCGACACCCAACTTTGGGATTTGAACGTCGTCAAAGGGCATCAGGTAAAATCACACAATGATAAAGCCTGGCAATGGGACTTTGACCGCGATGCCGCTTCACTTGCGCAGCATGCCTGGTACGGCGACGATCTGCTGGAAGTGAAGAACTTCATCAGCTACGAAAACGCTAAAACCGAGTATCGTGTGCCGGGCATGAGTTCGCAGTTCATTAAGCAGAAAAACTATGAAGCCAACAGCGCGAACACCTTTACGCTGGGCGACCACAAGTTGACGCTGGGGATCAACTTCACCCGTAATGAGCTGGACGACACTTTCGGCATCGAAAACAAAGAAGTGCCGGGCATAACGCCAGTCAGCAAGATCACCCGTGACGGCTGGGCCATCTTCGCGGAAGATGCCTGGATGATGGTTCCGGACTTCACCCTCACCACCTCGGCGCGTCTCGATCACGACAGCTACTTTGGCTACCACGTCACGCCAAAACTCTACGGTAACTGGACGATTGACGAAAACTGGGCGCTGAAGGGCGGCGTATCGGCGGGCTATAAAAAACCGGACCTGCGTGAGAACAATGAAGGTTTCACCAGCGTCTACGGTTCGTATCCGTATTCCTTCATTGGGATCGGTAACGATGACCTGAAACCTGAGCAGAGCGTCAACACCGAGCTGGGCGTCTACTGGCAACAGGACACACTGGCACTGGATGCAACAGTGTTCTTCACCAAATTCAAGGACAAGATCAGCGACTACACCATCTGTACCGCAACGGCCACGCAGAAGTGCATTTACAACGGGTATGAAGCGGAAGAAGTCTCGCAGTATTTCAACGTCAGCGACGCGGAAATCTATGGCCTGGAGCTGAACGGCGACTGGCAGGTCACTACCGCGCTGAAAGCGAACGCGAACTACACCTATACCCACAGCGAGCAAAAGAGTGGTCAGTACAAGGGAGAGGCACTGAACGAGTTCCCGACGAGCATGGCCAACCTGTCTCTGACATGGAATGCACTTAACGATCTTGAACTGTGGAGCAAAGCCAGCTGGCGCAGCAATACGCCTGACATCGGCAAATCAACGTCAACCGACGCCTATGCGCTGGTCGATTTAGGGGCACGCTACCATCTCAACAAGAGCATCACATTGATGGCGGGGGTTTATAACCTGTTCGACGTGAACCCAATCTACAAAACGTCCTATAACCAGTCTTCCATCCTGGAAGGACGCCGCTACAACATGGGCGCACGCTTCGAGTTCTGACAGTGACGCCGGAGCCTAAGGCTCCGGCAGTTACAGGCCGCGCGCCTTCAACGCCACATTCACTTCCCGATACGCCTCTACCAGTTTATCCAGCGTGATCCGGCTTAACCCGCTGGGATTCGGCAATACCCATATTTGCGTCGCGCCAATGGTCAGCGTCTGTTTTCCCCACTGCGCCCCACGCTGGCTAAGCCCCTGCTCAAATGCCTGCTTCCCGAGGATAGCGAGCGCGGCTGGCTGATACTCTTCTATTTTCTCAATAAGCAGACGACCGCCGCTACGCATCTCTTGTAGCTTCACTTCATTGGCTTGTACCGTTGGTCTGTCGACAAACTTAGTCACGCCGCAGCGGAAATCCAGCAGATGCTGTGCCTCTTCAGGTTTAAGCTGGCGATCGGTAAACCCCGCCTGATGGATAACCTTCCAGAAGCGATTAGCGGGGTGTGCAAAGGGGAATCCTGTACCTGCGGAAGATAACCCCGGATTGATGCCGCAAAATACCACCCGCAGCCCCGGTGCCAGTATGTCCTTAACCATAATTACTCCGAACAATACATCAGAGGAACAAGTATAACGGACTGAAAATACATTGTTTATAAAAACAGCATCCGTACGCTTATGTCTGGATTGCAACGCGGAGTTACTTTATAATCCACCGCCACGGCCCCTTAGCTCAGTGGTTAGAGCAGGCGACTCATAATCGCTTGGTCGCTGGTTCAAGTCCAGCAGGGGCCACCAAATATCAAGGACTTGCGAGAAATCGCAGGTCCTTTTTGCTACTAAAAGCGCCTTGTGCGGTTCATCTACCTACATTCTTCCGCATTTCAGCCCATGCTATCCGGCCGATACTAATATCACTCTCAACCTCTGATAATCTTCACCCCAAAAATCAGGAGGTAAAAATATGACTCTTAAACCTGGCGAGAACTCCGGTAAAAACGGAGGCATCTATGTGGAAGTTGGCCCCACGTGGTGGGGTAAAAGATAACTTCGCCACGATAGCGGATAACAAAACCGCACCGCCTACGCAAAACCCAAAGAGCCACTGGAAGCTGGCAAAAAGAACACCAAACAGTAAACGTAAGTAAGGTGTCAAGCGCCATTACGGTGGCGCTTGTTGATACCCGCTCAAATTCGGATGCAATAAGTTAACAATGAGCTATTTAATAAATGGTTCTAAGCTTCACTTCATTGAAAATGTTATGGCGCGTTCCGGCCGGCTCTGGAAAGAACAGGCATCGAACTACCGGTGGGACATCTTACCCACTTGTTACACCACACCTTAGCTAGTCATTTTATGATGAATGGAGGGAATATATTGGTGCTATAGCGTGTGCTTGGTCATACAGATATAAAAATAACGATGCGGTACGCGCATCTTACGCCAGATCATTTAGAGGACACAGTGCAGCTAAATCCATTGAGTTATAGATAAATCATATCAAAAAGTTGGCGGGCAACGGGCCAACCTCCTCGATGCTTTGAGTAGTTCAGTTATCGTAAGAGGCGATTCTTGACCTATCACCGCGCTATGACAAAGAATCTTTTTTTCAGAAAAAACATCTAAATCAGCCATTTTCACAACTAGTGGCCGTGGATAGATAAGTGCTTTTTCTTTCTTAGTGACAGTAACGTACTCAGTCCCGAAAGAATATAAGGCACGGTCTATTGCTTCATCGAGAACATCCTCAATGAAATAGTACCCCGGTCTCTTTCTAACGGCTTCAAGGCCTTTTAAAACCTGAATAGCAGATGAGTCGTACATCACTACCCTCATTACGGTTACCCTTGCGACTTCGAAGGTCTACTCCCTCTTCTAATCGCATAAATGGAGGGGATCTCCTCCGTTTTAAGTGGCTGTTATGCTTCTAAGTTAGATTTAACGTTTGAAGTTGATTTATTCATATAGCCGCCTTATTACATATGTTTAAAAAATGTTGAATATAAAACTCTTATCACTGCGCCGATTTTCTCCAGTAACGCAGGTAGGCCATCTAGCCACCCAAGGTCTTTTGCTAATTTGTAGATTGAAAGGATTCTTTGAAAAAAAGTTAGAATCTTCAAAATCCTACATGATGGTTCTTCCATCCTAGCTTTTGATACATGTGCGTTTTTTGCGCAGGTTTTGTGTTTACGCTTTAGCTTGGTCATATCCGATCCTTTAAGGATAGGTCTAAGATATGAGGAAGCCGCCTTACCACTTTTAAACTGACCTTAATCGGGTAAGTAAGGTCTACTGCTAACATATGAGATCATTATTACTAATTCAACTATTTGAATCGTAAAGAAAACAAATGGCGATGAAAATGGCGGATAAATGATAATCACTGGCAAACAATGGAAACCTATGCCAATGATAAATAAAGCAAACTATTGATTTTCGGTTGTTCAGTTAGGAACTCATAATCGCTTGGTCATTGGTTCAAACCAACAGGGGCCACCAAATATCAAAGGCTTACGAGAAATCGTAGGTCTTTTTAATTAATCTTCCGTTGAGATATGCCTGCTCAATAAGCACCATGTGATAACCCCTCTGGACGCCGCCATCCAGAGATGGAAACGTCCGTTAGAGTTTTATTCGATAGTCAGCTCACACTAGCTCTTTGAGCTGCTCCTGCATATAGGTTGAAAAATACTCTGGGTTCTTGATAAGGATGCGGTTACCGGAGGCAACTTTTTCTGCCCATCCGGCCACTTTTTTCGTGAACTCGGGATTCCATCCCTCCTGCTCACCCCGTGCCATCACAACTTCCGGACTCGCTGGCACACCTAAGTCATGCAAATACTTTAAGATTCCCTTAGCGGTGCTTTCATCCATTGAATGGGGTACTGACGCCGAAGTGTTCATACCACCAATAAAATCCAATGCTTTCTCAATTGCTGTTGGCATGCTCTTATCCTTAAAATTAACCACGTGAGAGACACATTTATACTATGTACCCAACTCCGCCGGGATATCAAAGAGAACATCGCCTTTATTTGACTTACCCCGCAGCTAAACGCTTGCGCGGCTGTTTTCTGCGCTATTTTTTTGCATCTCCGGCTAAAACCAGTCCAGTTGCCACCGCATTACGCGGCCCTTCGGTACCTCGAATATTGCCCTGCCCGGCGACAACGCCGTAATGCGCCAGCGCATCGGTGATCATCTGCGGGATTTCGAAATCCAGAGAAGAACCGCCTACCAGCACCACAAAAGTCATATCGCGAATAGATCCACCGGGTGACACCTGGCGTAACGCGCGCAGGCAGTTGGTCACAAAAACCTTCTCTTTGGCCTGTCGGCGCACCAGACGTATTTTTTCCAGCGAGGTCTGGTTATCTACCGGGATCAACTCGCCCTCTTTCAAATACACAACTTTGGCAAACACCGCCGGGCTGAGCGGTTCGCGGAAAAACTCTACCGCGCCGTTCTCATGGCGAATGCTGAACAGGCTCTCCACTTTTGCCAGCGGGTATTTTTTAATTTCCTCCGCCAGAAATGCATCGCTTAAGCCCAGCTCTGTTTGAATCAACAGGCTGACCATATTCCCCGCCCCGGCCAGATGTACCGCTTTCACTATGCCATCGCTATTGATGACGGCTGCATCGGTAGATCCTGCGCCTAAATCGAGGATTGCCAGCGGCGCAGCGCATCCAGGTGTTGTTAACGCCCCCGCTACAGCCATGTTAGCCTCCACGCCACCAACTTCAACCGGCGTGTTTAACCGGGCACTCAGCTCACTGGCGATGGCCTGCATCTGTAAGCGATCGGCTTTCACCATCGCCGCAATGCCCACGGCGTTCTCCATTGAACACTCTCCGGCGATGCCGCCCTGCACCTTACGCGGAATAAATGTATCGACCGCCAACAGATCCTGAATATGCACCGTGTTCATGTCATGACCGGTCAGCGAGGCCATCACCTTTCGCACCCGCTCCAGCATGCCGCCTGCGTGCGTACCAGCTTCCCCAGCAATATCGCGCACGGGCGCGCAGGCGCTCATCGCCTGCATAATGGCCTGCGCGCCTTGCGCTACGTCGGCTTCACCGCCACGCTTTTCACCACGGATAAAGATCTTACCCGCCGGGATCACTCTTGATTGCACATCGCCCTGCGGGGTTTTCAGCACCACGGCGGAACGGTTGCCAATCAGCGCTCTGGCGATGGGGACGATAGTTTGCGTTTCCTCGGGCGTCAGGGCAAAGAAGGTCGCAATGCCGTAAGGGTTCGACAGCACCCGTACCACCTGTCCCGGGGCCGCCACTTCCACCGCCGCCAGCACACCTTCCGGCACCTTCTCCAGCAGGGTGACTTCATCAACCACCGGCATTGGCCGACGCAGGCGATTATTCACCAGCACGCCATCATCTTTTTTCAGGATGGCCGCCACCACATTGACGCCGCGATCCAGCGCTTCATTGATAAACCAAACCGCCTCAAGGAAATCCATCTCCTCACCTACCAACGGGATCCAGCCCTGGGCAAATCGATCCTCGCTCAACGCCGTCAACTTCTCCACGGCGATGGTGGTTCCCATGCCCACGCCAACGCCACCGGGCGTTTGCGGGTTATGACCAATCATCGTCGATTCGGTAATGATGGTTTCAGTGATGGTTTCCATCGCCACATCGCCAATCACCGGTGCGGCCTCGTTGATGCAAATTTTTGCTACGTCCTGCAGCGACCACGGCGTGTTATTCAGCGCCTGCTGCAGGGACGCGACTACCCCGGCGATATTATCCCGCGTGCCTTTCATACCGGTCGTGGCGACAATCCCGCTGCCGATAAACCGGCCATCCTGCGCCAACGCCACCTCGGTGGTGGCGTTGCCGATATCGATCCCTGCAATTAACGGCATGCTGCCTCCGTCACTGGCTGCCTTTACGCAGCTTATTTCTCTGCTGGTATACCTCTGCCGATTCGCGGACAAACCCGGCATTCACCGTGGCATGCCATGTGTGTTCCAGTTCATCGGCAATGGCCTGCAACTCGGCGAACGAAGAACGAAACGGCCGCAGCGCGTTGTAGATCTCCAGAATGCGGGCATCCGGAATCGCAATCAGCTCAGCCGCACGACGAAAATTGCGCGCCACGGCATGACGCTGCATCTGCTCGGCAATCTGCGCCTGGTACTCCAGCGTTTGCTGAGAAATACGCACATCCTGCGGTCCTACGCGGCCCGCCAGCACATTCTCAAGGGTAATGTCGGTTAGCGGCTTGCCGGTAGGCGTCTGGATTTTCTCCGGGCAGCGGGTCGCTAATGGGTAATCCTGCGCAGTCATGATGTTGTCGTTCATGGTCATTCCCTTACCAGTGCAATATGCAACGTGACAGGCGCAGCATCCTGCACCACGTGTTTGGTTTCTTTGATATGAAACAGCGCGGCCTTGGCCATAAATTTAGGGCGCACCATCTGGTCATTGACCACTGGCACCGGCGAAGGCGACTCTTTGCGTGCATATCGCGCGGCATTTTTACCAATCTGACGATAGGTTTCCAGCGTCAGCAGCGGAGCTTGAGAAAACAGCTCGAGGTTGCTTAACGGCAGCAGATCGCGCTGATGAATCACCGTGGTTCCTTTCGACTGGATGCCAATCCCGATGCCTGAGCCGCTGAGGTTTGCCGCATCCCATGCCATAAAAGAAACATCCGAGGTGCGCAGGATCCTCACTACCCGCGCATGTAATCCCTCTTCTTCGATGCCAGCAACCAGCTCTTTCAGAATCGCGTTGTGCGGCATATCAATCAGGGTTTTATGCTGGTGCTTGCCAAAGGCCGGGCCGACGCCAATCACCACTTCATCCACGCGTTCATCCGCGTTAGCCGCCTCGCCTTCGCTCACCTGTAAGGTGAAAACCGGCTTACGTTCAGTTGTACATTCCACAGTGTTCCGCCTTATTCGATCGAGCCGGGCTGAACCACGCCCGCAATATTTTTAATTTCCGCCCAGCGTTCGGCACTGATGCGATAGCCGGTACCTGGTCCCTGATAATCATTGATGTCGTTGACGGCGCTGACGACGTCGAACTGGCGATCCAGAATGGCCGACGTTTGCAGGTAATCACCAGTAACACGCTGTCTCAGCATATTGAGGATATTGCTGGCGATATCTTCAAAACCGCTGCAACTCAACGCGCCGACGATATCCAGCCCGGTGATATTGCGCTTCATCATCTCTTCCACAGCCGCCAGATCCTCCACTACATTGCGCGCAGGCATATCTTTGCTGCCATGAGCATAAGTAGCGGCTTCCCCTTCTTCCTCGCTAATCAGCGGGCAGCTCCCGATATTCGC
>OCAE01000663.1_pt1 | contig 20099 bp, 17 predicted proteins | sample 1495581 | NCBI WGS metagenome assembly OCAE01 (sample SAMEA2580278, study PRJEB22360) | human gut metagenome | biome: human gut; feature: human-associated habitat; material: faeces | place: Denmark | collected 2008/2010 | reverse complement strand
GAGAGCACCAGGGGGTGCAAGCGACCTCCGGGAGCTCTCCGCCCTGCCTCTGGCCACGGTGGAGCTGGAGAACGGAGTCGGCGGTTAAGAGGCCAGGGCAGCAGCTGCCCGCAAAAAATCCAGGCGCACGCCCAGAATGAGGGCGTGCGCCTGTTTCCTTTTTAGGAGCCGGATGGGGCGGCAAAGGTTACGCCGGTGTAATACCAGTCGATGATGACCGAAACGCGGGCGCCTGCCGCCGAGGCAAAGGTAGTGATCTGGCACATGGACCAGAGCTTGGTGGCGGGGTCCTGCTGGCGGAGCCGCATCCAGTGAGTTTCCTGGGAGTTGTCGTAGAGAATATCGTCGATTATCTGAGCAGTGGAAAAGGATACGCTGTTCCAGGTCTGAGATTCAATGGTGCTCCCGTCGTAGATCGTGGTTCGCCGGAGGTCCACCAGTACGGGGGCCGCAGTGTCCGCTGCCCGGAGGCTCAGACGAATGGCGCTGGTACCGGCGTTCTGCACATTGAGAATCAGCTTGCCCAGGGTGATTTCCCTGGCGCTCCCCGTAGATGACAAACTCATGTTATAGACTTCGGGGCTCGCGCGCAGGTTGGGGGAAACCACGTCGGCCCCGCTGCCGTGGAAGCGCACACGGTAAGCGGTGGGGGAACTCTCCTCCACCGTGATGGTGGGCGCGGGGCCGGTAGCGCCGATGTCACCCTTGACGCCGGCACTTCCCGTCGGTCCGGTTGGCCCCTGGGGCAGCACAAAGTCCAGCGCCACGCCGGTGTCGGAGGGGGTGGCGGTGACAGCGGCGGTAGAGCCCGAGGTTACATTCCGCACCGTGACGGATGGGGTGGTTCCGGTCGGCCCGGTGACACCCTGGCTGCCCTGAGGTCCGGTCGGCCCGGTGACGCCCTGGATGCCCTGAGGTCCGGTCGGCCCGGTGACACCCTGGCTGCCCTGAGGTCCAGTTGGCCCAGTCGGCCCAGTGACACCCTGGATGCCTTGAGGTCCAGTCGGTCCAGTCGGCCCGGTGACGCCCTGGATGCCTTGAGGTCCAGTCGGCCCGGTCGGCCCGGTAAGACCGGTCAACCCTTGGGGGCCGGTGGGGCCGACTTCTCCGGCAGGGCCGGTTGGTCCCATTGGTCCCTGCTCCCCCATAGGACCGGGGCAGCCGCGCTCTCCCTGAGGACCCTGTGGGCCGGTTTCACCCTGTAGACCCTGTTCTCCCATAGGACCTTGTTCACCAACCGGACCGCGGGCTCCGGGATCACCCTGTTCCCCTTTTGGACCCATGGGGCCGGCCGGACCGGGATCACCCTTCGGACCAACCGGACCGCGGTCGCCTTGCGGGCCCATAGGGCCTGGAACTCCACGGATTCCCTGGGGACCCATGGGCCCCGGATCTCCTTTCGGCCCGGCGTCGCCCCGCACGCCCTGCGGTCCGCGGGTGCCGGGCAGCCCGGCCATACCGCGGGGCCCGACAGGCCCAGGACAGCCTGGATCGCCCTTTGGACCACGTGGGCCCTGCGGACCCCGCTCACCGGGGATTCCCTGGGGGCCCTGCGGCCCGCGCTGAAACAGTTCGTCATCTGAGGTATCACAGGAGCAGGGGCAGCCCCTTCCTGTGTAATAACATCCATAATAGTTCATAAGGGTACACTCCATACTGGATTGGGCGCAATGGCCCTGCCTTAGACTATGACGCAGAGGCGCGGAGAGCAACACAGGGGGGAAACGCCAACCGGCGTTTCCCCCCTGATCGTCTGTTTGAATGATCCGGGAAGCAGCGCTGTGTCCAGCCCTGGTCTGCAAAAATACATCGTACTGCGCTCCTTTCAGGGCGAAAGACCCCGCTTTTCCGACTGCTGGTACTGCCTCGGTGTCATACCGGTATATCTGCGAAATACCTTAACAAAATAACTCTGCTCACAAAATCCCACCAGGTAGCCCACATCCCCTACCGTGAGGGCAGGGTTGAGGAGAAGCGGCTTGCTCTGTTCTACCCGGATCTGGTTCAGACAGTAAGTAAACGTGCAGGAGCGTTCGGCCTGAAATTTCCTGCTCAGGTAGGCGGGAGAGCAGCCCACGTGCCTTGCAACCTTTGTCAGTTTGAGTGGTCTGGCGAAATGGAGCCTCATGTAGGCGACCGCCTCTGCCACCAGGTCACTTTCCGTCTGCTTTTTCATTCGGATTCCCCCAGTTCACCCTGCAAAAATGGACAGCCATACCTGTTAGGAAAACCGCGCTGACTGCGCCGAACACCGGGTAGATCAGACTAATGAGTTCACCGAAGCCCAGCAGAGACGCGCCCCAGGCCACCAGGGAGACAGCGAAAAACCGGAGGACCCTCTCCCGGCCGTGCAGCTCTGTTCCGGCGGAGAGCCGCTCCATACCAGCCAGAAAGCAGGAAAAGGCGGTGACCACCATGGCGATCAGCAGGAGCAAAAGATAGGGAATGCCGAGTCCTGGGGAGATGGCTGTGACCACCGTCAGCATGGGAAATTCCGTCTCGGCCGCCCCGGGATAGTGGTTCAGGACAAGCAGAATCGGCGCGGCCACCATGAAAAGCATGGTACAGCCCAGGCCAATTCCCCTTGGAGTGCACCTTGGCGGGACCTGCCGCCCCAGGGGGGCCAGGATTGCCACAGCGCTGAACATGTTATAGGCCGAAAATGCCATAGCGGAGGGAAGCCACCCAACACCGCCCTGGAACGCAGGCGGCGGACAGGCAGGCAGCAGGAGCAGGGCCCCCGCCCCTAACCCCACCGTACAGAGAACCAGCGCGGGGGCCGCAAAGGAAAAGATAGAGATCATCCCCCGCAGCCCCGACAGAGAGAGGGCTGCGATCAGCAGAGCAAAGAGCAATCCGCATAGCCAGGGGGGCAGTCCAAAGGCCTGATGAAGCGCCGCCCCCGTCCCCGCTGTCATGATGGTTACCACCCCGAACAGGAGCAGGACAGAGAAAAGAGCCAGGAGATATCTGAGCGCCGGGCATTGCCAGGGGACCATCAGGAAGGACAACTCATGCCGGCCGGTCCGCCGGACCATGGTAAGCAGAAGCAACCCCGCCCCACCCAGCAGCGCGATGCTCAGGCACAGCCCCAGCCAGCCCACCGGGCCAAACCGGCCGAAAAACTGCCACATCTCCCTGCCGGAGACATAGCCGGCCCCCAGAAAACACCCCGAAAAGGCAGCCCCAAGCTGGCGTGCGGAAATGGTCTGTTCCAAAGGTTCCTCCACAGGTCTCCCTCCGTGCTCAATATACGCTTTTTCCCAGAGCCGACTGGATCAGCTCAGAGGCAAGAATGCCGCTCTTATTGGCGGTATCCAGGAAGGGATTGACCTCCACCATGTCCATGGAGATCAGCTTCCTGCTCTCCGCAATGGCCTCTGCCGCCAGAAAGGCTTCACGGGGGGTCAGGCCGTTGTAAACAATCACTCCCGTGCCCGGCACAGCCTCCGGAGTGATGGCATCCACATCAAAGCTGAGGTGGATGCCATCGGTGCCCTCTCCGGCGATCTGGATGGCCTGCTCAATTACCGCGCCCATCCCGAGCTTGTCGATCATATTGATCGGAAACACAGTGACCCCCGCTTGCGCCATACGCTGCCGCTCCAAATCGTCAATGTCCCGTCCGCCGACCTGCACGCAGTGAGCCACGTTAACCGGCGCCGCTCCCTGGCCGAACTCCACCATACAGTCAGGTCCGTAACCACAGACAGCGGAAAAGGGCATCCCGTGCATATTGCCGGTGCATGTGCTCTCCTCGCTGTTCCAGTCGCCGTGGGCATCGATCCAGATGACGCCGATGTTGCCGCTGTGCCTCTTCGAGACCGCCGCGATGCTGCCGGCGGCGATACTGTGGTCGCCGCCCAGGATAACGGGGAAACGCCCCTCCTCCAGGGTTTCCGTAACGGAGAGGTACACCCGCCGGTTCACCTCTGACACCTGTTCATAGTGCAGCAGCTTTTCCCGGCTGGCCCCTGTCCGGGGAGCGAGGATATCTCCCCTGTCCCGTACGTGGTGGCCCTGCCGCTCCAGACCCTCCACAAGCCCTCCAAACCGGATGGCGGCTGGTCCCATGCTGGCCCCCCGTTGCGAGGCACCCCAATCCGACTGAACGCCGATCAGGTCGAGTTTCCGTAACATATCTGCCACTCCCTCTCCGCAGAGATCTGCGGCTCAGATGACTTTTTCCACATAGGGGCTGGTAAATGCCTTGAGCATGCTGCCGTAACCAAGGGTAAACTGTATCCGGTCCCCCACTTGGTATACAGTGGTGCAGTGGGTCAGATCCAGCAGCAGGTGATCCGAGCTTCCGCCCAGGATTTCTATCTGCGGATCCCTGGGCTGCAGGCTGTCTGTGTCCACATCCTGCCGGCCCACCGCCACGATGGCCCGGCGCATGATCCCCTTATCCTCATAGGTGGGCCGGTGTCCGAAAGCATCCACGCCGATCTCGCCTACCGGGAGGGAGGGCTTTTCCTTGATTTCAATGACTTCCGCCTCCAGCTCCAGTGCGTCCCCCACGGTTCCCGGGATTCTTGTGCCATAAGCAGTGTCATTGCCCAGCAGGAAGGACTCGCCCAGGCGCAGATTATTGATGCCCTCCGGCAGATTCCCCTGTTCAATCAGATAAATGGAGCTGGAATTCCCGCCGGAGACCATGGGGAGCCGGATGTGGAAGCGCTGCTCCAGCTTTCGCGCAAGCCCCACCAGCAGAGAGAGATTCTCATACTTCGGAATGATGGCCCCGTAGCAGGTGAGGTTGGTGCCAAGCCCATACAGGCGTATGTGCTTGAGCAAAAGGAGCTCTGCCACCGTGGAAAAGATCTCCTCTTCCTTTTGGTAAAAGATTCCCTCCCGGAGATCGCCCAGGTCGATCATCAGCACCACATTATGGCGCTTGCCCGCCCGCCCGGCGGCTTCGTCCAGCAGCCTGATGGTGGACAGCTCCGACTGGAAGCTGACATCCGCATACTCCACCACTTCGGATACCTCGCTGGGCATGGACAGGCGGAGCAGAACCGTCTGCTTACCGGCCTGACGCGCCTGTGCGGCATAGGATTTCAGGTTCTGGATGCGGGAGTCGGCCAGAAAATCAACCCCCGGATGCCCCGTGAGCATGCGGACGATGGGGGGATAGGCGCACACGCCCTTGGTCACGATCATAAGGGTGCAGCCGGGAACCTTTTGGATTATGCCGGCGCAGGCGTCCAGGTTCCGGCGCAGTCTGTCCATGTGAATACGCACTCTGGGGTACATGGCTTACGAACTCGCTCCTTCCTGTGTAATGCGGTTGGGGCAGTGGAGGCGGGTACAGCGGCTGCACTCATGGCTGCAGTCCCCTGCTTTCGGCCTGTTCTCCCGGTAGGCGCTCATATCATAGCCCATGGCCTCGCACTCCTCAATGTGCCGCTGTAGCTCCTCTTCCCGCTGCTGCCGCTGGGTCTCAAGCCGGGAGAGCTCCTTGTTGCAGACGGGTACCGGCTCCTCCGCTTCCCGCTCCGGAAAGGTCATGCCCAGGCTCTGCCCCAGCAGCCGGGCGGCCGCCTGTGGGTACCGCTTGGACAGCACGCCCAGCGAGGCCATAATATAGTCGTGATCCACCAGGATCTGGGCGTGCTCCCCGGGAAGCAGCAGCATGCCCGACTCATTACAGCGGGTGATCTCCCGCATGATCTCCTCACGGTGGGGCAGCCGGGTGAGGGCGCCTCCGGTGCCCACGATGTATTTGACCTGCGTCAAATCCTTGCCCTCGGCCACCGTGCTGCGTCCGGAAGGGCCGTAGATATACCGCAGCCTGCCGGCGTGCCGCTCCGCCGCCTTTACCACGGCCTCTCGGGTAAGCAGCTCCACCAGCTTCACTTCTTCCTCCGTTTTGGGGATGGCCCGATAGGTCTCCAGGGCATGCTCCATGGAAAAGCCCTGCTCCCGGCACTGCTCCCGGAGCTTCTCCTCGCCGATGGACTCCACCACCTTCCAGCGGTTGACATACACGCCCAGATCCCCTTCAACCGTGCGCTTGGCCTTCGGCTCGGGTGAAATCATGAGGCGGGCGACTTGGTCGGACTCCACCGTGACGGAATGCAGATCTGTTGTCGCCCCGCCCACGTCCAAAACAATGAGGTCGCCCAGGTATTCATACAACAGCTTGGTACATTCCATCACCGCGCCCGGCGTGGGGATGATGGGGCCTGTCACCATCTCCCGGACGTGCTCCATGCCTGGAGCATGGGTGATGTTTTGTTCAAACGCATCCTGAATGACCTTCCGGCAGGGCTCTACGTTCAGCGCGTCGATCTTGGGGTAGACATTCTCCACAATGTAGAGCTGCTCCCCCTCCTCCTCCGGAAAAATCAGGCGCATCTCCTCCTGATTCTCCACATTTCCGGCGTAGACGACGGGGATTTTAAGGTTCATGGAGCGGATCATCTCCGCATTGGCGATCGCCGTGTCCCGTTCGCCGTAGTCCACGCCGCCTGCGATCAGAATGAGGTTGGGGCGTATTTCCTTGATCTTGGCCAAATCAGTCCGGCGCAGCCGTCCCGCCGTAACGTAGTGGAGAATCCCTCCCGCGCCCAGGGCCGCCTCCCTGGCGGCCTTGGCCGTCATGTCGTATACCAAGCCGTGTACCGTCATCTTGAGGCCGCCGGCGGCAGAGGATGTGGCCAGCATCTCGCGGTACTCCAGGGACTCCGTTCCCAGCTTGCCGCACAGGTCGGAGACTGCGCTCTGCAGGCCGATACGTACATCTCCGTCCAGTACAGAAGTGGGGGCCTGGCCTTGGCCGAGATAGACCGGGCGGTCGCCCTCCAGGCCGTGAAACGCGTTTACCACGGTCGTGGTGGAGCCGATCTCCGCTACAAGGACATCTACTTTCATTACTGTCACCGCCTTTCTGCTGCATTGGAAGGCAGCAAACATACTACAGATTTGCTTTGCAAACAGGCAAACCAGGGCAGAAGGCCGCAGCGCCTCTGCCCCTCGGTTTGCCTGTTTGCCCGACTTGTTTCGTTCGGCGCGCTGTTGCGCGGGACAGGACGACATTCAGCCGAATCAGCCGAGCGGATTGATCCTGCCGGTGGCCACAAAGTAGATACAAATAACCAGAAGTGCCAGAAGGGCGACAAAAACGGCCTTATCAACCTTTGTCTCGAATACTTTTAGTCCCTTTTCCTTTTGTCCCTTGGCATAGACAAAGATACCGGGCACATAAAGCAGGACGGTTGCCAGCATGACGCTGATGCCGGCGGCAAAGACCATCCAGACCGCGTAAACAGCGTTGAAAATACCAATTCCTTTGATCAGCCCGTTCTCCTGCTTCAGCGCCACCTTGCAGAAATACATTGCGCTGAGGAAGTACGGCACCATGATCATGCCGGTGGCAAAGAAGTAAAATACCTGATAGGTCGATTCATTGAAATAGAGCAGAACCAGAAATACCTGCGCAATGATGCTGGTGAGGACAATGGCGAAGACAGGCGCGCCATTTTTATTGGTTCGGGTAAACGCCTTGCAGAACGCGCCGCTCTTGGCCGCCTCATATGGGCACTCCGTGCACATGATGGTGTGGCCCAGCGTGGCCCCCAGCAGGGAGATAATAACGGCGATATTCACCAGGGCAGCGCCCCAGGGGCCCACCACGTGCTCCAGGATACCGGCCATGGGGGGATTGCCCAGGGCGGCCAGCTCCTCATTGGTCATCACGCCGGCGCTCAGGAAGGAAATGATAATATAGAGAATCAGTACGGAAAGGAAGCCGATCACCGTGGCGCGGCCCACGTCGCTGGAACGCTTGGCGCGGCCGGAGATTACCACGGCTCCTTCAATGCCGGTAAACGCCCACACTGTGGTGGTGGTGGTCGCCATGACCTGCTTGCCAAAGCTCATTCCGCCCTCGCTGCCCGAGAAGTTCTGCATAAAGGTCTCGAAGGAGAAGGCGCGGGCAAAAATAATGACGACGATCAGCACCAGAATGGGGATAATTTTTGCGATGGTGGAAACCAGGTTGACCGCAGTGGATTCCTTTGTGCCGCGGAGCACCAGGATAATAGCAATCCACCATACCACGGACATGCCAATGACCGACGGGATGTTGTTTCCTACGCCGAACAGGGGCAGAAATTGTCCTACCGAGGCGAACAGAAGTGTCAAAAACGAGATGTTTGAGAGCAGCTCACTTAACCAATAACCCCATGCGGAGTTAAATCCCACATAAGAACCAAAGCCGGCGCGCGCATAGCTGTAAACGCCGCCCTTCAGCTCGGGCTTCAGTTTGTTTAAGTAATAAAAGGCCAGGCAGAGCCCCAGCATACCGATGCCGGTTATCAGCCAGCCCACCAGAACAGCGCCGGAACCGGCCCCGGCCGCAGCAAAGTCGCCCGGGAATGCAAATACCGCACTTGCGATTGTTGCGCCGATGACCAGGCCAAGCAATCCGATAAAGGAAACGCCGCCTGCTTTGTTCGTCGTTTCTTGACTCATGAAGGCTCCTCCTAAATCCAAAATCAGGTTGGGGAATGGGGTTGGGGTCCGTTCATTTCATTTGACTGCATTTTAGACGAACCTGAAACCTATCCTGCCCCGGCTCCCCTTCAGGCCTTCGCCGGGGCATGGATAGATATGGAGCAATCCAGCCGTTCGGGGATTGCTTTGAGCTTACAGCTCACCTCTCCGGCGCATGGCCTCCTCTGCCAGGAAGGTGGCCACGTCGATCCCATGGGAATCCCGGCCGAAGCCCTGGTCAATGCCGGTCTTGACGGCCTCATCCGGGATGACCTGGGTGCCGCCGGCGGCGATGATTACCCGGTCACGAATGCCCTTTTCCACCGCCAGCTCGTTGATGCGCTTCATATTCTTGTAGTGGACGTTATCGTGGGAGATGATGGTGGAGGCCAGAATGGCGTTGGCGTTCAGCTCCACCGCCGCGTCCACCAGCTTTTCCACCGGGACGGAGGTGCCCAGGTAGTGAACCTTGACCCCCCACTTTTCAATGCCGCCGTGCTTGATATTGATAATCTCCCGCAGGCCCACGGAGTGCTCATCCTCGCCTACCGTGCCGCAGACCACCACCATGGGGTGCTCCTCGAACTCTTTGTAAAGCACGGCGTCACTCAGATGGTGGGGCTCGGGGGGGACCTCCAGCTTGGTGGGATCCACGTCGAAGGTCAGCTTGCCTTTCATCTCGATGCGGGTACCCTCCGCCTCCTGAAGAACCTCCTTGCTGATCACCTCAGGGTGATCCAGACCCAGCCGCTTGCCGATCTCCAGGGCCGCCGCCTCGGCCACACGCTTCTCAGCGGGGATACACATGGTCAGCAGGATGGTGCCGTCGGCGCACCACTCCACCTCGGGCTTGATGGCCTCTCCGTCCAGATACTTCTTTACCTTGTCCAGACGGACGTTTACGTTGTCCTCCTCATCCAGCTCGTCGATGTAGACGATCTTGCTGCGGTCCTCAAACGTGCAGCCGCCAATCAGGGCGGAGGGGTTGGCCGGATCGCCGCCGTACTGCTCCACGTTGTTGTAGCCGTAGTGGGCAGTGACGGGGGCCATGTAGTCCTCGGCCCGCTCAAAGATGTAGCCGTAGCCCACGCCGCCCTCAATCTTGCGGGCGATGCCGTCGCCGTTGCGCTCGGGGTACTTGGCGGAGTCCACGAAGAAGCCCTCCTGAACAGCGTTGAAGTAGCCGCCGACCTCCACGATCTCCTCCATGAACAGGCAGGCGCGCTCCTTGAGCTCACGGGCCATCTCGCGCAGGGGGCCATCCTTTTTGAGCTCCACCATCTCCATCAGGCCGTCCAGACCGATGAGGGTCTGCTTGGCGTTGTCGATGGCCTCGATATTGTAGATGTGCCAGGGGACGTTGCGGCCCTCGTCAGGGGTGATGGTGGACTGGATGTCCGCGCTGGTCAGCTTTGAAATGAGCATGTTCAGCACGTGGGTCACTGTCGCCTCGCGGGTGGAGGAGCAGATGTACTTCGTGTTCTGCTGGGCCCGCATCTTGTAGCGCCCGCAGATGTCCCGCAGCGCCACGGCGTAGGGCAGGTCGGTATAGACGCAGGGGGCCGGAGTGGCCGTGGGGGGCACGGTGGACAGGCTGATGTTCTCCGGCTTCATGCCCACCCGCTCGGAGAACAGGGAATTGATGGCATGCTGCACGATCAGCTCAGGCATAACCTTCCACGCCTCCCGGGCGGTGGCGTTTGCGTTGTGGGCGCCATCAATCTGCAGCATCCCGGCCCAGGCCATAATGGACTTGGACTCGCAGGCGTCCACGAAGGAGCGCACGCAGTTGATGTCGCGGTAGAGGACGTTGTACTGGGGATCCTGGTGGGCGCCATTGATGCCTTCCTCGGCAAACATGACGGCCACATCGGGGCCAGCTACACCGGAGACATAGGAGTGATAGTTGATGGGGCGGCCCACCTCCTCCTCGATGAGATCCAGCGCCTTACGCTGTGCGCGGACCTGCTTGCGGGTGATGGGAACGCCGCCGATTCCCTGGGGGGTGCCCTCCATCAGGCCGTCGATGTGGGACTGGCCCATATGCCGGATGACCATGATGTGGTCGGCGCCGTGCCAGGCGGCCATGCGCATGCGGCGGATATCGTCCTCAAAGCGGCCGGAGGCAATCTCGGTCGTGATGACCGGAAGCGGCTGGGGGTCGATATCGCCGAAGTACTTGGCCGGGGGAAGGCCGACGCTCTGCTTCAGCGGCTCGGACACATCGTGGTAGGTAAAGGGGCCCATCTCCAGGTTGGGGGCGGGCTTGCGCCAGGTCCATCCCCGGCGCTTGGGCTCGTACTTGTCCAGATCCTTGAGGATGTTGCGTACATCCAGCTTTTCGTTGGGCTTCAGGGTCATCTCAGACATACTTACTTCCCCTCCTTGAACAGCGCGGCGGCTTCATCCCAGTACTTCCCCTGGGCCAGCAGGTGTCCGGCCTCCGGAATGGAGAGATTCTTCTCCCTGGACAGCTTGTAGACTACATGGCCGGCGCCGTGGCTCATCAGGCTGTGATCCATACAGCCCTCCACAATCTTCTGGGTTTCCAGAGAGGAGATGCCCATCCGCAGCAGCACGGCACGCTCTACCGAGGGGGTGGTATTCCTGCGGCCCAGCTCCAGCAGCGGGGCAACCACCTGCTCGGTCAGCGCCCAGAAGCGGTCATACAGCTCCTGGTCGGTCAGATTGGCGATATGCTTTCTTCTCTCAGCAAAATCATCGGCACGCTTCATGGATGTCACGCTCCTCTCTCAAAGTGTGGGCACGATGGCGGCCACCTGCTCCCTGACCCAATCCACGCTCTTGTTGGTCTCCTGGGCCAGAAACTCATAGTCCGCCTCGGTGGGGGTGGCCGTATAGGTCTTTAGGGCCGTCTTGATGAGGGAATGGCGCATCTTGTCCAGATCCAGATCCCTGACCTGGAACTGATAGGGATCGGCGGGCAGGATCACGCTGACGCCGGGCACCTCCTCGCCGGGCTTGCCAAAGCGCACCTCGATGCCGTTCTCCCGGGCAAAGTCCAGCTGGGGCTGCACATGCTTGCCCGCGCCGGTGTACTCGGTCTCGCTGACTACCAGGATCTGATCCTCCGGCAGCTCCTGAGCCAGGCAGAAGGCCGCGGCCAGAGAGGTATTTCCGGCGGGGCCGCGCTCCAGGCCCTCCAGGTTTGCCAGCAGCTCGGTGATGCACATAACTTCGCCCTGCGTCACGGTGACATAGCGATCCATATAGCGCAGGGGACGGGCGGCAGAACGGGGCACGTCGGAGCGGTCCGGCCAGTTGGCAAACGGGACGCCGAAGCCGGTGTGGCCGGTGGTACAGGACTTCCGGTTGAACTGGGTGTCAGAGGCCATGTGCAGGCCGGTCAGATCAATTGAGGCGGCTACGATCTGCGTATGGCCGGCCCCCGCCTTCCGCAGGCCCCGGGCGGTGCCGGTAACCATGCCGCCGCCGGCATTGGTGCACACAACCATATCGGGATCCCTGCCGAACTGGGCGCGGCACTGAAGGGCAATCTCATGGCCCAGTGTTTCGATGCCGGCGATGCCAAAGGGGGAATAGAGGGAAGCATTGAAGAAGCCGGTGTCCTCCAGCAGGGAGAGGGACTCATAGAAGAGCTCGGGGCCCACGGTGATCTGCACCACCTCGGCTCCCATGGCCTCGCAGGCCCGGGCCTTCTCAATGATCTCGGGCTGGCCCACCTCCCGGGAGTCGTAGGCCTCCTGGACGATGATGCACTTGAGGCCCTGCATCGCGGCCTGGGAGGCCACGGCGGCGCCGTAGTTGCCGGAGGTCGCGGCGATGACGCCCTTATAGCCGTGAGCCTTGGCAAAGGCCACCGCACAGGCGGCCCGGCGGGCCTTAAAGGAGCCGGAGGGGTTGGTCATCTCATCCTTCACACAGATGGTGGCGCCATAGCCGGGCCTGGCGCACTTGCGGGCCAGGGCGGTCAGGTTCCGCAGCGTGAAGAGCGGGGTATTGCCCACTCCGGTCAGCCCCTGCACCCGTTCTACCTCCTCCATGGAGAACCCCGTAGAGGACATCATCTTCTCGTAGTCAAAGGCGATGGAGCCGCTCTCAAAGGCGGAGAAATCCATGCCCAGGGCCTTCTTCATAATTTCGCCCTTGCGGCTCATCACGGAGGCGTAATCCTTTGCCAGTGCCATCACTTATCACCTCCATACAGGAATGCTCTGTAATTGCGGTCGATCTGCACCAGCTCGGGCACGCACTTGCCATAGCTGTGGGTGTAATAGGGGTCGACCTCCACCAGCGTGCCGGTCTCCACCCGGTCTGCGGCCGTGGTGACCTGCACCTCGTCTCCCAGATTGGCGTCGGCCGCCAGGAATCCCTTTGTCCACATCACCAGCGGGGTATTTCTGGTGTCCTCAGGATCCTGAGGGGCACGCTGGCCCACTGGAAGCAGGATCTTCTTAATCCGTACCCATGTTCCTTTTTGAACCATTTCACAGCTTCCTTTCTCCGCGGGTCCGGAGGAGAAAGCTCCTCCGGGCCCGTAACCGTTTCAAGTCGATTGGACGGTTCCTTACTTCACCAGCTTGCAGTCCTCGTCGATCATGTCCCGCATGTCGCCCATGATGGCGTGGGGCACGGGGATGTCGACCATGGTTTTCAGGCCGGGACGGGCGTTGATCACGTGGGGAATGCAGTTCATGATCATGGCCATGGTGCCGATTCCGCCCTCGATCTCGGGAGTATTGACCATGTTGACCGGGGGAATGCCCTGAATTTCCACATAGTCGCCGGTATGGATGCCCACCTGCTCGGGTTCGATCTGCTGAGGGTGGTCCATTTCGATCTTCACCTGGCCGTCCACGGTGCCCCAGCCCTTCATGGCAACGCCCGCCACATGGCCGGCGGCGGCAAAGCCATAGGGGGACTTGCGGTCCACGTCGGTGACGATGGGCTCCATGTCCTGCTCGAATTTATCCAGCTTCCAGCCCAGAGCGTCGGTGATCATGCGGATGGACTCGGCAAAGCCCACGTGGCCGGTCATGGTGCCCGCAGCCTTCCGCTTCTCAAATTCGGCCACCTCCAGGCCGATACCCTGCTCCTCCATGACGGCGGGGCCGAAGGGAGACAGGCTGTTCACCCGGCGGGAGACGATGTGATCCACGCTCTCGCAGGCGCCGGTCCACAGGATGACCAGCAGATCCATGATAAGGCCGGGGTTGATGCCGGTGCCCAGCACGGTGACGCCGTTCCTCCTGGCGATCTCGTCCAGCTTGGCCGCCAGCTCAGGCTCCTGGGCCTGGGGATAAGCCATCTCCTCGGCGGAGGTGATGACGTTCATGCCCCGCTCCATAACAAACACCAGTTTGTCATAGACATCACGGGTAAAGGAGTTGGTGCACACCACCACGATATCGGCGGCGCCGGGCCGGATGACCTCCTCGGCGGTGCCCACGATCACGTCCTCGCGGTCGCCGCGCTCAATGCCGGGCACCACGTCATACAGGCTCTTGCCCAGCTTGGCGCCGATGTCGATGGCGCCCACAATATCCACGCCCTGCTTTTTGCAGAGCATCTTGCCGATGCCGCCGCCCATGGCGCCCAGTCCCCAGAGAATTACCTTCACATTTTTCATGCTGCATTCATCCTTTCCGTTACAGGTCGTGTGGTTCAGGTTCTGTGTCCTGTCTGCGGATAGAAAAAGCAAAGGGTGTGCCAGTTTTTCCGGCGCACCCTTTGATCTGTATAATATTTCAATTAAATTCTTATATTTTCCATTTATATGGACAATTAGCCGGGGTTTAGAGGACATCCACAAAGTTTTATTCTGAAACGGCCTGTGAGCTGCTCTGGCAAACATGCACCAAAACAGGTTGACAAGGCGCAAAAAAATGGGCATTGTGCCCACTTTTTTGCGCCCCCCAAGAAGCCGTTAATAAAGAATTCCATATTTTTTCAGCTTGTGCTGAAGGGTCTGCCGCTTCATATGCAGACAGGTTGCGCACTGGGATACGTTCCCCCGGCAGCGGTCGAACATGGTGCGTATCGTTTCCTCCTCAATGCGCTCGATATAGTCCTGCAGGGACTCGCCCGCCTGAAAGTCTGTGCCACGCCGGTCCACGGCCTTGCCGGGCGCGGGCAGGTCCAGGAGCTCTGTTGTAAAGCCGCTGTCCCCATCCATCATGAACATGGCCTGGATCAGGATGTTCTCCAATTCCCGGACGTTTCCCGGGTAGTCGTATTCCATGAGCTGGCGCAGCACATCCCGCGGCAGCTCCGACAGGCGCTTTCCCATCTTCGCATGGTGCTTTTCAATCAGCGCCTGGGCCAGATAGGGGATATCGCCCCTGCGTTCCCGCAGGGGCGGAATATTCAGGGTGACCACGCTGAGGCGGTAGTATAGGTCCTGACGGAGTTTTCCCTGGCGGATCAGGTCGACAGGGTCTTCATTTACAGTAGTGATTACCCGGACATCCACCGGAATATCCTCTGAGCCCCCAACCCGCCGGATGTAGGACTCCTGCAAGACCCGGAGCAGCTTGCTCTGGAGCTCATAGGGCATGGAGTTCAGCTCATCCAGCAGGAGCGTACCGTGGTTGGCCAGCTCAAACAGGCCCGCCCGGTCCACCGCTCCGGTGAACCCGCCCTTGGCGGTGCCGAACAGAAGCCCCTCCAGCAGGTTGCTGGGCAGGGCCGCGCAGTTCTGCGCAATAAAGGGCTTCCCGCTCCGCGTTCCACCGTAGTGGATGCTCTGGGCGAACAGCTCCTTTCCGGTGCCCGTCTCCCCGTAGATCAGCACCGGCATGTCGTTTTGCGCCGCCCGCTTGGCCCGCTCCATGCTCTTCTGGAACTTGGGATCACGCCCGATCAGATCGGAAAAGTGATAGCGTTTGAGCTTCTGTTTTTTGGATGTCTCCTGCGTCCCCACCTGACTTTGCAGATGGGCCAGCCGGTCGCACAGCTCCGACAGCTGAGTTACGTCATTGGCTACCTCGATCACGGCGAGCAACTTCCCGTCGGCATCTTTGACCGGAATGGTAGTATTAATGGTGTGAATATATTTGCCGCTGGCGTTGATGTACCGCTGCGGCTGATTGACGGTGGATGCCCCGGCCTGGAGCGCACGGTAAATCGTACTGGACTCCAGATCCATGTGAGAAAACGCATCCTCAAAACGCCGGCCGACCACATCTGCCGGCTCCATCTGTTCCATCCTGGCCATAACGGAATTGTAAAAAATGGAGGTCCCCTGCCCGGCCACAATATGAACCCCTTCATTCAAAAGGCCTAAGAGCGCCGACAGGATCTCCTTATATTCATTTTCACGCACTATGATATCTCCCAGTACACGCTGTGACTCTCTTTTGCGAGAGCCCGTAAAAGTAATCAAAGCTAATATAACATATAAAGTCACAGAATTTCAACGTCAGATTTTGACCACTTGAAAAACCAGGCTGGAGGCAGAGGACGCTTAAGACCACACCGTGCAGGCAGCTATAACTCGGAGGCAAAAGAGGATAGTATGCACAGCAGCCGGAAAATCCGCTCTGGATTTGATGCCGGCGGGCAATTTTATTTGGTCTAATCAAATAACTTTTTTAGCTGTTACAAATTCTTTTCAATCTGGATCGGGCAGGGAAAACACCGTATCCTCTATGGACAATGATGACAGTCAAAATAGAAAGAAACCTGTCTTTGACCGAAGTCAAAGACAGGTTTCTTCGCCGGGTGATGGCTACAAAAAAGATGCAGTGGTTGCAGGTCTGCACCAAAAACCAAATCGCAACCCAGCAAAGCGGTTGCGGTTTGGAAAGGAGCCGCGACAAAATGAGTGAGCGGTGACTTTTACAAAAAAGTCGCCGCGAACGATATGACGTCCGCGGCGACATGTCCTGTGTTGATAAAAAATGCACTTTGATAAGGGCTTGGGATTAAGGTTGATTCTATAAAGAAAACCGTTTGAATTCCTCAAGTGTCGCTTCAAGTATCTGTCTGTTTTCGTGCTCAGGCTTTAAATACTGTTGCATTTCTTCAAATATTTGATCGAGATTTTGCAGGTCTGAGTCTGTATATATTAAAGTAAAAATATTAAACTTTCGGTAATATTCTTTGTGCTTCTGCATCTCTTTTTCAAAATTGGCTCTGGCCTCTAAATTGATTTCTTTTTGATTTTTTTCCTTTGTCCTGGATAAGTACCCATGTGTTGACCAGGGAGAAAATTCAAATCCCTGTTTCTGCAATGTATAGGGATTAATAATCGTGAAATCCAACCGATACCTGTGCTGTGTCTGAAGACCGCCATATCGCAATTCTGGGATCAAGAGCGGAATTTCGTATGGCTGCTTGCTGCTTAACACCAACTCGCAATACTTTTTGGCAATCTCCATTTCATAGGGTGATCTCGTTTGTCGAACCATAATATTTTGAAAAAATACCAGGTATTGTTCTATCGTAAAAAACTCTATTCTTTGCGGTGAATGGGGAACGACAAGTCCTGTCTCCAGGACATGTCCGATGGTCCAGTAGTTTGGTTTAAAATGTCGAATTTCACTGACATCGTTTTCCCATTCTCCATTTTTAAAACGAGGGGTGATGAGAAGTCCATAGCTTGCATTTGTTTGCCCAATCCAAAGTGCTGCTTCTTCCTTTTTAGGGCGTTTTTTTGCCAAGGCATCGCAGTTGCGCCAATATGTGCGCTTTAAAAAAAGAGTCACATATTCTAAGAGTTCCGGATCACTTGTCAGTTGCTGCTGAAACTTATACGCCGCCCTGGATGCCTCTTTTCCCGCATCGACGGTCTTTATGTGGTTTATAAGCCCCTGGAACCAACGGGCGGCAAATTCCTCAGGTGAGCTTATCACGTCATCTGTAACATTAAGATACGTCGTGTGCTTCCCTCCGATTTTTGCGTGGAGGGATAATTGCTGAGATTTGAAGTCATCTGGATTGTCTTTGCTGAAGGCATGGCGCCGCAAGATACTAGGAAGCAGTGCGTCCAGTTGACATGTTAGCTGCGCAATCTGTTCTTTTTTCTGTCGCGCAAACCACTGCTTTCCTGTCATAACAGCCACCCTTTACACATTTTTCTCCCAGAGTATTGCTGTAATTATATCAAGTATTCCTATTTTATGCAACTCAATATTAATCTCATGTGGTTATGACACAGGGGGGGCAGATCCCAAAAATCTTCCATTTTGTATCTCGATTTCAGCTCGTTTGCACTTTCATGCCTCATCTCCGAAGTGAATACAGAAATAGCTGAAAGTCCTGTCATGATAAGGCTTTCAGCTATACCCCCCTATCCGCCAGTCTCATGTAAACTGTTCGAATTGGGTGGGGGCATTCAAAAACCTTGGCGCAGGCGGAATTCACTTCCGCCGGGTATGTGAAGTCCTCACGGTATTCATAAAAATAACCACACCGAAAGGTCTGGTTATTTTTATGCGAATAATGGTTAAAACCGATATTTCTGCAAAATCGAAAAACGCCGCAGAGCGGCGATCCCAAATCACAACCCAGCGCAGCGGTTGTGATTTGGGAAGGAGGAGCAGCAAAATAAATGCGCTCTGACTTTTTAAAAAAGTCGGAGCAAACGATTTGACGTTTGCTCCGACGTGGTCTGAGTGTCATGAAAGGATCTGTGGAAAATATAGTAATATCAATGGTTTGTAAGCGGGAAGCAAGGAGTTTTATCCAATCAAATCATATAATCGGAAATATCCTCCGCCTTTTTCTAATGCATCAAACTGCGCCTTGATTTGCTCATTCCGTTTAACATTCATGCCATTAGGAAGATATTTAAGGTCCTCTTCCTTGATGTCAATCTCTGCAATATCGTTTTTCTCACCGTATTGCGGGAAATTGACCAGCCAATAACCGTCTACTTCTTGTTCATAACAGATCCAACCCTGCATTCCTTTGTGTACGCCTTCCCGGGCATAGCTTTCTTTTTCCACAATCACTTCAACACAATCCATCATCTGCATTTTATTCACCTCCGTACGGTGTTGTCAGTCGTATCTCGCCGGTAGACTCAACCATCCAACCTGATATAAACGATACTGTTCCATCGCCATTTCTTCTCGGGATTTCAATTCTGATACTTATTCTTTGACCTGCGAAATTTAACCTTCCCAATTCATAATTTCCAGATACATACTTTTCCCTTGCCTGTCGTTCTATTTCTTTTTGCAGCCAAAATGCATCCACAACTGTATAGCCCCATTCATGAAACAGTTTATCTTTCCCGTGTGGATGTTCACCTCTGGTATTAAACAGATATGGGTCAAATTTGCTGTATGCGCTATGTGCTGCAGCGTTGCTGACAACAATGGTATAAGGAATCGGGTCTAATGTGCAGTGACAGTATGGATGGTGCGGACAAAGCGGAGCTTTTTCCTTCTGAAACCAACAGTCATCCAGCCTCAAGCATTCCTCACAGTGAGTTTTGCCCTCTGAATGGTGCGTTCATTTGACCCAGCTTGGTAGTCCTGCACTCTTTTGTATTGTGCCGAAATATCGCTTATAGTACAACAGTTATTCCCCCTTAAAAGTACAAGAAAATTATTTTTCATAATATAGGGGGAAACAGGCAAAAAGCTGCATGTTTCTGTACAACTTTTTTAGAATAATTTTAGAAATAAAAAAATCGGAGTATCCCGGAGGATACTCCGATGGTGCGGGCGGCGGGAGTCGAACCCGCACACCATGAAGGTAACGGAACCTAAATCCGTCGAGTCTGCCAGTTCCACCACGCCCGCATGATAACTCAGTATACTATTCCCGTGCAAAATTGTCAATTGCACTCTGCGGAGCGGGCAGTTATAATAGAGAAGAACGTAAACCGCAAGGGGGAAACCGACCATGAAACGTGCTCCGCGGATTGCCGCGATTCAGGATATCTCCGGCTTCGGCCGCTGCTCCACCACGGTGGTGCTGCCGGTATTGGCCGCCATGGGCGGGGAATGCTGCCCGCTGCTTACCGCCTGCCTCTCCGCCCACACCGCGTTTCCGGCCAGCGAGAAGGCCACCTTTCTGGATCTGACCGGCCAGATGGCGGGGACGGCGGCCCACTGGGCGGAGCTGGGGGTGACCTTTGACGCCATCTACAGCGGCTTTCTGGGCTCTGCCGGGCAGATCGGACTGATTGAGGACTTCTACCGCCAGTTCCGCCGGGAGGGGACGCTGGTGCTGGTGGACCCGGTGATGGGGGACCACGGGAAGCCCTACCGCACCTACACGCCGGAGCTGTGCGGGCGTATGCGGGATCTGGCGGCCCAGGCGGACGTGATCACCCCCAACCTGACCGAGGCGGCGCTGCTGCTGGAGGAGGACTACGCCGATCTGCCCCGGGACGAGGAGGGGCTGCGGGCGTGGCTGGAGCGGCTGAGCCTGGATGGGCGGCGCTCGGTGGTGCTCACCGGGGTGAGCCTCCGGCCGGGCGCCATCGGCGCGGGCTGCTTCGACCGGGCCACAGGGCGCATCCGCTTTGCTATGGCCAGGCAGGAGCCGGCCCAGTTCCCCGGAACCGGCGACCTTTTCGCCAGCGTGGTGCTGGGGGCGATGCTCCAGGGGGAGCCGCTGGAGACAGCGGCCCAGCGGGCGGCGGAGTTTGTCCAGCGGTG
>OCAE01000657.1_pt1 | contig 20155 bp, 18 predicted proteins | sample 1495581 | NCBI WGS metagenome assembly OCAE01 (sample SAMEA2580278, study PRJEB22360) | human gut metagenome | biome: human gut; feature: human-associated habitat; material: faeces | place: Denmark | collected 2008/2010 | reverse complement strand
GTTCATCCTTCAGTGTGACCGTCACCCGGATATCCTCACCGGCGGTGTAAGTTGTGTTATCCACGGTAATACGGGCCTGTCCTTCCGCCGCATCCCCGGCAGTAATGGCATAGGTGCCGGAGGAGACAGGGGTATTCCAGGTGCTGAGTCTGAGGACGGCGGTCAGCCCGCTGCCGGTGGTGGTGGCAGTGTAGGTTGCCTGATACACCCCGCTGTTACCGGTCTCGGTCCACGGATCGGCAGCTGAATGTTCCGCGTTCGGTACCGAGACGCTGTCCGCCAGAGAGGCAGCCTCACCGGAGACGGCATTCCCGTGTTCATCCTTCAGTGTGACCGTCACCCGGATATCCTCACCGGCGGTGTAAGTTGTATTATCCACGGTAATACCGGAATGCCCTTCCGCCGGCACATCAGCGATAAATTCCGATGTTACTTGTCTGGTATTGATATTGCTGTTCACTGTTAATACAGACTGACCCGCAGTGGTACTGGTGAACGGGATAGTGACCTGACCCAGATCATCGGTTATCAGCTGCGCGGCATCTATAACCGCACCGTTTGTAACATCCGCTGTCAGCGTCAGACCTTCTGCCGGATTATCAAACTGGTCAGCCACTGTTGCCACGGCGATATTTTTCGCCTGGCCGTCAGCCACCGCTTTGTTATTGGTTAACTCGAGCGTTTTGATTTTTGCGGTACTGAGATCCGCAATATAGACAATCGATTCCGTCCGGCTGTTACCGTTGCGCATTCCGGCTTTCAGCAATCCTTTACCGGCGGATTTGCTGATGATTTTCACGGTTGCCGTGCCGTCAGGACCGGAATTCACGGTCAGGGTCTGACCGTTGTTGCCGTCCGCGTCATAAATGGTGACACCTTCCGGATTTTTCAGGCCGGAAAAACTGAAGGTGACGGCTTTATCCGGCAGAACTTCACCTTTATCATTCTGTAACAGCGCAACGGCAGTAAACTGGTCGCTGTTATTCGCCACCAGTGACTGGTTCGGCGTGACCGTCAGCTGAGTGACGGTTTCCGCAGACGGGATCACATTTACCCACATTTCTGCGGTATTGGACGGGTTGCCCTCATTATCCTCACCGACAGCGGTCACACGGTAGCCCTGAGGTTCCCCGCTGCGGTCAGCAAAAATATAGGGTGGCAGGGTAATATCTGCCGTGGTCAGGCCGGTTTGTCTGATTTCACCGCCGTTTGCCAGCAGTTCAGGTGCGGACCAGCGCAGTGATTTCAGGCCGTATTTAGCTTTCAGCACACTGACCGTCACCGGCTGCGTCTGTGACGCTTCACCGCGCAGTGACGGCGGCAGGGCGATCCGCAGCAGTTCCTGCTTCCGGTACTGCATCACAATATTGTAATTTCTGTCAACGAAGTCGTAACGGTTACCCGCCAGGTTACGCATAAGGTCAACATTACCGGTATCCGTCTGCTGCGATAACGGCACGCCGAAGCGGTAGGAAAGCTCCATACCGACCCGGCTGTCATTGGAATCACCGCGGGATGTCTGACCTTTAAAGGTGATCAGCGGGAACGGGGTGTAACTGAGCCCGAGGGTGGAGACCGACGGGTTACTTTTCAGTTCACCGGACGAGGTGGTACCGGCCAGGCTGATGCCGTCGCCGAAGTACTGTTCATATTTTGCAAATGCGCCTAACTGCGGATAATCAGGCAGATAGCCCTCCGCACGGATATCAAACCCGTTCGCCGGGCGTTCATCATAATCGCGCATTTCATGCAGTGCCGACTGATGCCAGTCGGTTACTCTGAAGTAGCCGTTGGCTGCAAATTTCAGGTAGTTGGCCCATAATTCACCGCCGACACCAACCCGCGAGTTACTGCCGGTGATATCGTAGTCATAGAAGCTGTTCACCCCCCACATCCAGCCGTCTTCATACTGACGATAGCCCAGACCGAGGTTGGTGGTGGTGCGCTCATCGTTGGCACGAAAGCCGATCTGAGAAAAGAACAGACTGTTCGGATTATCAATTAACGGCACCAGGAGATCGGCATCGCCGGTTTTATTGCTGCCGAACTGAATGCGGGCATGACCCACTTGGTTCAGCCAGTCGTTCACCTGCTGGTTGAGCAGGTTTTCACCGATACTGCGGGCATATCCGATAGTACTGTCTGTTACATTATCAGCAGACAGCAGTTGCCCCGCCTGTGATATTCCCTGCGCCATCCGTGTTTCCGGCGGAACACCGTTTTCTTCCTCTGTATCGGCCAGACCTAAAGAAGGCAGCGTACTGAACAGATTATCCTGGTGAACAGTATTATCACGGGAAACGTCCTGTATTGTATCCGCTGCAGGGTGATTTTGTGCGCCGGAATAGATTGCAGGCGATATATCGTCTGCGGCAGTTTGTTTTACCTCCGGTTGTTCCGGTGATACAGGATTCCCGTGGCTGAGAAGCGCATTCATACCGGCGATTGTACTGCTCATGTCATCATGAATACTGATGTCATGGTGCTCTCCTGCCTGTACTGCGGAGGTAAATGAAATAAAAACGGGCAAACACAACTGGGTGAAAAGTAAAATATACGCAGTTACCCGCCGCCATACAGAATGCTGCAGGCAGTGTGATGTTAATAAAGGCATAATAGTTACCCTGAAGAGGGGGTTTCCCCCCGCCATAAACCGGCGGGAAAACAGAACTGAATGGAATAAACGGTAACCAGACTGATTATCGTCGTACCGGTTGTGATATTCAGATATCAGACAGTGACTTCAGCCGGTCTTTAACGCCCTGATAGCTGGCGTATTGCACTTTGGCACATAACGTATCCAGTTTCTTATTCAGGGTCATGGTCAGTAACTCTTTTGAGTCTTTATCCATAATTTCTTTATTGACGCTCAGAAACGTATAATTTTGATTTATTTTTGCATAATCCGCTGAATATTCAGTAAATTGTGTCTGATTCATTCCCTTCAGAAAATTAAATCCGTCCACACAGGCATTTCTGGAAGAGGCAATAACAATCCCCTGAGAAAGCGTTTGTTTATCCCGGATATAGTCCTGTGCAGTCTGATTATCGTTGCTGACCGGTGTTGCGGTCATTTCCGTTTTACGGGCTGGTGTTGTATTTTTTTTCGGAAGAACCGTTTGGCATCCGGAGAGAAACAGAGAAGAAACAATGATCGGGAAAATATATTTTTTCATTATTAAATAACCATTAAGCGTATTATGATTTATAAAAGGTAATGCCAGTTGCGGAGGCCTGTCACCTGTATTCGTAACAAAAAAAGATTGCAGCATTCCGGGTGAGCGGGTGGTTATTCCGTCTGTAATTTAAATATATAGTTTTTATGACATAACTTTTTTTCGGAATAAACCGGATGCCAACCTGATTTCCGGCCGGATAATCAGTGCGGTATCGTGGATATACGAATTTTTTCGGTTGTTATTTTTTTTATTACATTACGGATGAAAACCTCCGTACCAGGTAAATAAATTTAATAAATTAGAAATGTTTTTCGTTGCCTTTTCCAATCGTTTAAAACGATCGAAAAAGCAAATTAAGATAGTTTTCAACTATCAATGTCTATATATTTGATCGACACTGACAATTGCAAGCGCCCATTAACCTTTTAATTCAAGTGGTTATTTTATTTCGTGCCGCGAATTAATTTATATCCATAAATTGTGTAAAAACATGATGTTACAATATGGGGTGCCAATTCTAATTGAGGTGCGTACCTGGCTGGGTATATTGTCATTCATATGTTAATGAATGTTTGGTGAGCTGTTATCGGGCACCTTCCGTAAAATACGCTGATATGACTCCCGATAGCTAAACTATACCAGGGTCAGTAACATATTGGCTGAGCAGGGGACTTCAGTTCATTGTTCTGCCATTTACAGACATATCACCGGCAGAAGGTAAGTGTGTGATGAGTGTTTAATATATTGCTTCACCGTGTTTTTTCAGTGAATAAATAAAATTTTCAACGTTGTTCAGGATGGATTAATTGTGCTTTTGCAGATAAAAGAATAAAAAACAGCCCTGAACCTTGAGGAACAGGGCTGAAAAGGTAAATCAGAGGTCGTTCGCTTTTAAATAGATAAATAATAGATAGATGATTGTGTCTGGTGTCAGAGCAATCACCGCCATAATAACGAATAAAACTTCAATGAAAGTTAAATGACCTTATAAATTAAATGGTTTTTTAACACTCCCGGTATCCGGGCTTTGTAAAAAGTGCAAAAAATATCAATTTATCGGAGTCGTATCTCCGTGGCAAACTGATAAAACCAGGATCTTATCCCGATAGGAATTTTATTCCACGCAATGGTTGTATAGAAATCTGTATGGCATTAAAAGCCGAATTTAATTTTTATTTATCAGGTAATTAGTTTTTGTATTACTGGCTTTTTGCCGGGGAAGTGATTCAGAAGGAAAAGAATGACCGGAGAGATTGCGGGAAGATAGCTATCCCGGGTTAAATGTGTCGCAGTCCGTTTTGCTATGCAGGTTCCCTTCAGCAGCCGAAGAAGAAAACAGGGCAGAGGCCTATAAGAAGAAGCAAAAACACCTTACAAACCGGATAGTGCAGCACTGTCCTGTATTCACCCTACAGGTAGCCAGACCGCTGGGAATCGGCATGCGGGAACAAATGATTGCGGATGCTGAAGCGCGGGGGCTGGATATTACCGTTTCACACATCAAACAGGGGTTGTACGACTACATTAACCGCAGGGTGTATCTGAAAGCCCTTATTCCGGGCGGCAGTCGCTTTGATATGACCGGACAGCCAAACGGAGAAGTAACACCGGAGCAGCAGCAGGACGCACAGCGGAAGCTGGATAAGCGGGACAGTGCCAAAACCGCCCAGCCAGTGAATGAGGTGAGCCGGTGATAAAGGATTCTAAAGCGGAGGCACTGGAGGAAGCCGGATTGTATTACAGAGCTGCGCGGCGGTGGCTGGAGGTGTTCGACCGTTGTGAGGATGAACAGGGACGCAATTACGCAATAGAACAGCGTGAAAGATGCCTTACTCTGGCAGGCAATCCGGCAGAAGCAAAAGCGCGGCGCAAGCGGGAATACAAAGCCCGTCACCGCCTGTAGTAATAGTGGAGGCAGACCATGCAGAAAAGCACAAAGAAACAGACTAACCGCTACTTTAACGGTACACCGACAACACGCCTGATAGTCACCTGTGAGCAGTCTGTCATTGACGCGGTAGATAGTCACATTAAGCGCAGCAGGTACATGCGGGGCAACCGTGCAGAGTTTGTCAGACAGGCTATCATTGAGAAGCTGGGGCGTGAACTTTGATGATTTAGACACCAGTACGCGCACGCGCACGAGGCTGGCAGCTTTGATGATTTAGCGACACGTTAGGAATGATGATTTTCGGACACGTTAGGAAGCCCGTGAAAGCGGGCTGAATAGCGAAAAATACAGACCGTAAATCTTAACAAATCCTAACTAAAATTGGATTTTGAGAGTCTGCCACGATTATCAGGGCGATATTAATGATCTCTCAGTGTGAAAATTATGCGATATCCTGCTGACCAAAGAAAAATATAATGACTTTCCTGACTGAATTTCACTTATGGGTTAATATTCTTACGTGATAATAACTAACCCAGAGGCAATGCAATGTCAGGAAACAGACCCAATATATTCGGAAAAGCAATGGCGATTGATGGTGACAAAACCACAACAGGAGCCACCTGTATCGGTTCGTCAAGCATGATAAAATACAAAGGAATGCCAAGCCTACTGGTCGACGATCCCACCACCACCTGCCCGCAATGCAAACAGACCGGCACGATAGCGACCGGAGACAGCCGGATGATGAATAACGGCAAGGCACAGGCCGTTGACGGTTCAATCGTTCAGTGCGGCTGTCCTTACGGCTCCAATACCGTTATTGCCTCGGAACCATCATTAGCAGCCAGATCCGAGGGGGTCATCTCAACTGTTTCTGAGGGGATTACTTCATTCACCGCAGGTATGTCCGCCGCAATGCAGAGTACCGCATCTTGGCAGCAGCTGATTCCGCCACAGGATATCACTGATACGCCAGTGACCCGCTACATAGTGACCATATATACCGCAGCCCCTGGCACCCCACTAAATAACGATAAAACCGGACAACCATTATTTAATGATGATGGCGAAAGAGCGAACTCCCTCGCAGGGCATATGTGGATAGGTATAAAACAAATAGAAAATAACAATCCCGGCACAGAAACCACGTATGGATTTGGCCCGACTGAACACGGAAAGTGGGGAGATGGACAGGTTGTCACAACCGATAACGTTGTTTATGAAAAACCGTATTACAGCCGGACACTGGAAGTCACCGAAGGTCAGTATCAAAAACTACAGGAATTTGGTGATTTAGCCGTCAGCGGAGACTCGCGCTATTTCGATTTGAAATATAACGGAGCCAATAACAGTTGTATCGACTTTTCCAATTTAGCGTTACGGTTTGCGGGTTTAAACCCTGCCGTTGTGCCGAAAGACGACATTTCAACGACAGGGATCCCTTACACTAATCCGAAAAAATTCGAAGGTACGCTGCGGGTTCTCCGGAATATCCCTGCGATAAAGATGATCCCCGCACCGTTTCCTGATAGTGAATTAAATGAAGAAAAAAATAATGAAATGCCGGAAAGAACCGCTGTTCAATGGCTCTTGTTATCACAGAAAGATGACGTGCCGCAGAAAAACGATGATGTAATTATCGCCAAACGCTAATACGGAGAGCCACTGAATGGCGGTGTATTGCCGCCATTCAGGTAATCTATCTATAAACAGATGTTTCTATTTTTATAAAGTAATCAAAGCCATCTTTATTTAGCTCCGGCCAGTCACCTAATACCGTAACGCTCAGTCTATACTGTCCGTAATTTCTCGGAATACTTAGCAACAGGAAGTTTCGGTACAATTGCACATTGTTATATAACTGCGTTTCCTCAGTCACCAGTGTTTCAGTTAAATCAGGATTAATTTTATATAATGCCATTTTCAGCAGCGGTGTATCGGGTTGCAGTTCGACAAGCCCTTCCTTTGTAAAAATCTTATAACTATAAAAGTCACCATCGCCATATTGCGCCCGCTTGATATCAAGCCATGCACTAATTGTGGGATCATTCATCGGAAACAGATACAGTAGTTTGTATTTCGGCATGGGTGTTACCCAGAAAGTAAAATCAACCGTTGCCCCCTGTTTGTATAGCTCAATCGGCGTACTAACGGGTTTCCCCGGCATTACTTTTGGCGATAAAAAGAAATAAGGGTCATCGGTCTGAGGTTTCATCCAGCAATAGAGCCAAGAACCTGCAACGCCGAGCAATATCCCGATAAGTAATACGATTTTTTTCACAAAAAAATCCTTATAGTCTTTGTTTTAGCTGTTCATTTTTGAATGTTGATCATTTCCGATATTAGTACCACAACATGTATTTTCAGACTAATGTTAAATCAGGCATTGTTAAATAACTGAGTAATAATTAGAAAGGCATTGAAGCACCAATAAAAACATCATTATTTAAAAATGTTATTCTTCCTGACATTTCGATATAGATATTAATATTTACTAACTTTCCGGATGATGAGGGCTGATAAGGTAAATCCGTCCGCAGATCCCCGCCGCACCTTAAAAAATCTATAAATGTTTCTGGTTCGCATGTATCGGAATGTATCGGTATTGTGCGCAAAGTGCGGGCAGGTGCGAACCATCACAAAGCCTTTATCCATAAGGCGCGAAGCAGGATTGCGCATTATTTTTATGTATAGAAATGTCGAGGTGAAAATGCGCAAAACGAAACCCGAAAACTGCGCACTGCGAACTAAGTGCGAACCACGGTCAAAGCCTTATGTCACAAGGGTTAACGTGATTTTTGCGCAAATGCCGATGTATAGAAATGTTAAGGTCAGATTGCGAATTGCGGGCGCACTGCGCAAAGTGCTAACCACCCTGAACGTCAGTGTTCATGCGGATTTTACGATTACTGCGCACGTTTTGATATATAGATTTATTGAGGTCAACTGAGCAATTACGGCGGAAAACCGCGCTTAAAACTGCGAATTGCGTACCACTCTGCGCAAAGTGCGAACCGAATGCGAACCTCTTACAGGCCTTGTAACACAAGGGATTAAAGAGAATTAGATTCAGCAGCATGCGCAAAAAAATGCTAAGATTTGCTAAGGTTCTGCGCAGTTAAAAAGCCAAGAATTACAGGGGTAATTAAACGTTGAGCTTCCCGGCAATATCCTTGTGCCGCTTCCATGCTGAATAGATATCCTTGTCCCACGCTTTACCGGCCTTTGTCTGATAGCCAGCCTCATTAATCCGCTCAGCGATAATGCGCCCGTTATCGATCCCTTCAGATAGCACCTGATTTACCACAGCTACGATAACCGGTTCATTGTAGGCATGAGGCGGGATATCGGCTTTACCTGCTATCAGGGAAGCGGCGGCGGATTCCAGTCTTTCCACCAGCGTCAACATACGGGCATCAGGGTTTCCCTCTGGACGGTTCAGCTTTTCGAGACTATCCATGATGTTTTATCGCTGCCGGAAGCCGCTACAGCGTCATTAAACACGGTCTGGAGTTCGGCGGGGAGACGAAAGGCGACAAGGTTAGAATTGCTCATGATGAAAGTCATTTTACTGGTATATGCTGGATATTATACCAGTGTATAACGCTGTTATACAGTTCAGATAGTAAACTGCTATCAATCTAACTCATTGTTAAAAAAGCAAAGCTCAGATTTGCGCTTTGTACCGTTGTGGTTATCCCAATAGTCGGAAAGGGAGACAGTTGTAATCTGTATCCGGTACAGAAAAGCACAGATTTGTTGTTTTGGTTTCGGGATTGAAAGCAAAGGATTGCCCGCCAGAGGAAAGCCCTCAGACGTTTACAAATGTTAACTTTTAAACCGGATGCCGGAGAGTGCTGATGTTGACAAATGTTGACATCGGAACTTGTCAAAACTTGACATCAAGAAACCCGGTTGTTGTGAAATGTTGTGGTTAAAAGCTGTCACCAGAACCGGATAAAACCAGACATCGAACAGCTGCCGGAGATGGATCAGCCATGCGTGATTACTGGCTTTACCGTCACTGGTACGCAGACAATACGCACCAAAATAGCTTGTATGCTCCTGCGTACCGGACAATCACCGGACAGAACACCAGCTTATGCCACGCTATCCGCAGCCGGTATCAGGACAATGACCGGACAGGAGGCACCGGTATCGGTGGCTCATGCCAGAATGCTAAATCACACTCTGGATAAATATCAGCACGTTAAGCCATATCACCCAGAGCGGGACAAAGTGACGGCCTCGGGGAACGGCAAGATTACGGTAAGGTTTTACATGCGGATTATCCCGTATCATCGTTGGTCATTGATTCAGTGACCAATGGCAGAAATGATTCCGGCTTTATACCGGAAACAAGCGTTATCAATGAATTATACTATCCGCAGTTTCAGCAACCAGCAGGTGATCCATGCGCTCATATCGAAAAGCAAAACCCATCACAGCCACAGTAACCGGCACTGTCACAAAACCACCTCAGCGGATTAAGACAGCGACCGGTAAGGTAATGGCAACAATGACCATTCAGGCAGAGAGCGAACGCCGCAGCCCCTATCCGCTGAAGCTGGTGGCATTTGATATGAACGCACTGGAACTGATGACCTGCCAGAAAGGGAGCTGGGTTATTGCCACTGGTCGGTATGAGTGGTTCAATGGATATCAGCTTACTGGGACGCAGATACTTAATAACTAAGTGCCGTTACTCGTTATTGGAGAATATATGTTTAAAATCGGAGTACTTAGAGGCAGCATTAAATCTCCCGTAGTCAGAAATGCCACAAGATTCAAGATATGGGAACGATTAGATAGCGGTGAGTCACTTGAAAGTATTAAAGAAAATCCGCCGAAGATGACAAATGGGACAGTGACGAAAGCGAGCAATATTGATATTGAACATTCACAATGGGTCACATGGTCTCGACAGAAGTAACTAGGTAAACATTGACGTTACGTTGACACAAAGTGTCAGTCCCCGGGAGCTGGTACAGGATTACTGGTTTTGCACACCTCAATTTGATCTGTAAAAACCACAGTGATAATCAAGCGGGCAATGACGGGGAGGTTACGGATAAGGTTCTTCCTGGCCGGTGTTTCACTATTTGCAATAAATTACGGTGGCGGTGATATTTTCGCAACGGGATCACCCGCCGCGATATCATCAACATGAGAGCTGAAAAGTCCCTAGCGTGATACAATGTTGTATAGAAATCTGTATAGAATTGAAAATCGAATTTATTTAATTGTTATTTATCAATTGAGTATGCTCTTTGTTCTAAGCCCTTCGCCCTCCAGACAAACCTCTCTGAACGTCTCCTGAAGTCTCCCTACTCCACTGAAATCACGTCTTACCGCAAAATCACTGTCTTCTGAAGTCTGCCGCCGTCTTTTGGAATCTATACCGTTTAATCCTGACAAGTCCTAACTAAAATTAAGTTTTGAGAGGCTGCCACGATTATCAGGGCGATATTAATGATTGTTCAGTATGAAAAACATACGATATCCTGCTGACCAAAGAAAAATATAATGACTTTCCTGACTGGGTTTCACTTATGGGTTAATATTCTTACGTGATAATAACTAATTCAGAGATAATACAATGTCAGGATACCGGCCTAATCTATTCGGAAAAGCCATGGCGATTGATGGTGACAAAACCACAACAGGCGCCACCTGTATCGCGTCGTCAAGCATGATAAAATACAAAGGCACCCCTGCGGTGATTGTCGGCGACCTCACCACCCCCTGCCCGCAGTGCAAACAGACCGGCACGATAGCAACCGGAGACAGCCGGATGATGAATAACCGCAAACCACAGGCCGTTGATGGCTCAATCGTGCAGTGCGGCTGCCCTTACGGCTCCAATACCATTATTGCAAAAGCTTCCCCCGTAAACGCTACATCACTCACTGATGTGACCACATTTTCAGAATCAAAACCACATACAGGATATGCCGGACCCCGGAAACTTCCGGCCTACCTCACCGGAGAAAAAACTGAATTAGGATTCATTCCTGATTATCCGGTGTTACGTAACAGCATGGTTTTTCCGGATCAACGGTTGAGGGGGATGTTGTATCAAAATAATTTCGATGTGATGTTGCTCACCGTTAGTGAAGTTTTTGAAGTGCTTCAGTCATGGGGATGGAAAGACACAAAAACGGCCTGGGTAGAAATGACACAATCCGGTATCGGGCAGGTTATGGTGAATTATGGTGTGAATGGTAAGGATGTTGTTACCACGTCAATGATTCTTGTAAAACTCGGCGACCTTGGTATTCGGGCAACGGTTTATATCAATCATATCGGGACGGAGCTAATTAAATTGACAGGTTATCCCGGAATAAGAAAAATACTTAATGCCCCGGTATTCAGATTAGATAATACAAGAGTCGTTGACCTTGGTATTGGTAAATATGGACTTGCTAAGTCAATTATTGAAGGTGCGCGTCTGACGTTTTATGTTGCCGCAGCTTATCGTACACTTGATTATATATTGAATGATGAAACATCATTAGCAAAATTTATTGGCTCACTTGCAACTGATGTAGTTAAATTGGGAATTGCGTCTGCTATTAGTTGGGGAGCAGCGACAGCAATTACAACACTTACCGCAGTGGTTTCAGTTCCATTAATCGTAGTAGTTGCTTTCGGTTTGCTTAGCGCAATAGCTCTTAATATGTTAGATGATAAATTCGGAGTTACTGATAAAGTAGTTGCATATCTTGAGGCATCACAACAAGAATTTGTACAAAAGGCAAGGGAAATAGAAAAAGGAATTTATGATATTGGCGCTATGTATGCAGATAAAATGTTAGAAACAGGTAAGGAAGTATTAGAAAGTGAAGTGAAACGCTATATTAAAAAATCACTGAAAGATATAAAGCCAAGGATTTTATAATAATGGATAAGTTCTCTCCGAAAAAAAGGGTTTTACTTGTTTTTTTTGATTTAATAATAATATTAATGACTATTGTTACATTTTATCTTGGTATTGATGGCCTTTCTGTTTATTTTTCATATCCGGATATCTTTGTTTTTTCTCACGGAATAGCTCTTTTGTTTTCATTTATAATAATAGCTATTCCTGTTATATTATTATCATTGTCCCCCATATTGAAAGGGCGGCAGGCAAGTATTACTTTTCAAAAAAAAGTGGCAAAAATAATGATGTTAGGTTTAGTTTTGATGGCTACATTGACATTTATATTTAATCTTTATTATTTGAGTACTATAGATAGCAAAGGGTATGTTAAATGTAATGGAACCCCATCAGGTTGGATGCCTATGATGGCAACTAAATATGTCACTGATAAAAAACTCTGTTTAGTTCCTAAAAAATAAGTTAAAGCTTATTTTTCGGAATCCGCCTCTAAGATTTGGGGGCGGGTAATCCGGAAGGATACAAGGCCCGGAATAAGCATGTTAAATAGTGAAAAATATAGATATCTTAATCCTGACAAATCCTAACGTTTCGGATGATGAGGGGGATAAGGTAAATCCGTCCGCAGATTACCGCTGCACCTTAAAAAATCTGTAAATATTTCCGGTTATCTTAACTCACTGTAATCTGAATAAAATTTTTGAGCAAGAAGACCAAGCTGATTTCATTTATAGCCCGTTTCCGGAAAGTCGGCAGGCAGACCTTCAGCATCGTAAGTGACCCACTTTACAACAAGAGCATTCCATCCGATAAGATATGAAACGAGGCCACGAACACTCATAATAATTCCCTCTTACGTTAAAAGAAATACCACGAAGGCACAGAGTGGCATTATCTCCCCCTGCCGGTTATCTCCGCCCGTGCATAAAAATAATATTTTTGCTTTCTGTGATTTTTATCAAATAATCAAAAAGATATTTCGCTAAGATAAACGCCCTTAAAGGAGCGATGTCTATGATAAGTTTATCTCATCTATCCGGTTTATTCTTAGGGGTATTACTGGGTTTTGTTATGCAGCGCGGCCGCTTTTGTTTAGCCGGTGGTTTGCGCGATCTCTATCTTTTCCGCGACAGCAGAATGCTGATTGCTATTCTGATTGTCATCTCTGTCCAGAGTATCGGGCTCTTCGTTTTTTCTTATTTCGGTATTGCAAAAATCCCCGGCGGCACATTTCCCTGGCTGGCAACACTGGTCGGCGGATTACTCTTTGGTATGGGAATGGTATTTGCCGGATCCTGCTCAACCGGTGCTTATTACCGGGCTGCGGAAGGATTGGCAGGCAGTATTATAGCCGTCGGCGGTTTTATTATTGCCAGTTGGTTTATCCGTCAGTCTGCCGTAAAACAGATCTTTTCTCCGGTCATCACACCGAAACTGGATTCCCCGACTATCACACAATCACTGAATATCCCGCCGTATATCGCGATTATTGTTTTGGTACTGCTGACAGTTTTTCTGGTGAATCGTTACCTGAATAAATACAAATCTGTTCACATTCCCAAAATGAAAGCACGGAAAACCGGGGTCGCTCACCTGCTGTTCGAAGCCCGCTGGCATCCGTTTGTTTCTGCTCTGATTATTGGTGTCATCGCTCTGCTTGCCTGGCCTTCAAGCCTGGCGGACGGACGTGTCGGCGGATTAGGGATCAGCGGCCCGAGTGCGCAATTATTTTCACTGGTAACGGCCGGTGACCTGAAATTCTTTAACTGGGCGGGTTATTTGCTGATCGGGATTTTTGCCGGGGCGTTTATCGCCGCAAAAGGCAGCAGGGAATTCCGTTTCCGCAACCCGGGTTTTCCCGTGATGATAAAAAGCCTGACCGGCGGATTACTTATGGGTATCGGCAGCGGCCTGGCCGGCGGCTGTATGCTGGGGAATACCTTAGTCAATACGGCCTGGTTCTCCTGGCAGGGCTGGGTGTTTATTCCCTGCATTATCCTCGGCAGCTGGATTGTCAGTTATTTTACGATTATACGTCCTCAGAAAATAAAGCAATAAGGTGAAACCATGAATACGCTGGAATTAGATACCTGCGGGCATCTGTGCCCCTTTCCGTTAATTGAAGCAAAAAAAGCCATTGAGACATTAGCGGCCGGTGATGTATTGGTCATCAAATACGATTGCGCTCAGGCCACGGAAAATATCCCGCGCTGGGCGGCAGAAGCCGGCCATGAAGTTACTGATTTTGAACAAATCGGTGATGCGCAATGGCGGATGGAAATTAAAAAGGGGTAACGAAATGATGGCATCGTACTGAGTAAAATGATGCCATCTGTTCTTTATCACGGGAGGCCACAGTAACTATCTGTATTTAAATCAATATACTATAGCTATTGGTCGGCATGAATAGTTTAACGGGTATCCGCTTACCGGGGCGCAGATAGTTACCTGTTAGTAAAAGTTAGTATTGCCGGATTTGAAACTTATCCTGCAGGCCTTAAACGTTGCTTCAGTCACACATATGTTTGCATCAGCATAATGGTGCGAGTCATTTCCGAATCCGGCGTCATATTGCGTTTATATATTTAGCATATACAGAGAAAAATTATTGCTGAAATGAATAATTATTCAAAAATAATACCTTATTAATTTTGCGAGTCTTGCGGTCACAAAATAGTATTGCTGGTAATTTATTGTTATTACGTCCGAATTTAAAATTAAACTATTAGTGCCATTTGATTAAATATATATATCACGGTTGTGTTTTATTATTTTCAAATAAAGAATATAGACCGTGGCACTATAATGATGGTGTGTTAGTTGTTATATATAATATAGACGTAGTAACTATATTAAATATGTATTTATTTTTTAATTGATGCGGGTGATATATACAACACAGCATTAACAAAATGTATTTTCACATTAATTAATTTTGGCAAAATCTATTTTTAGGATTATTATTTTGATATATATCACGGTATGGCATTTGTACATGGTTATATTAATAATTGTTCGTCAGATAGTCTTAATTTTAAACAGGTGCAAAAATGGAAAACAACAACCGATTTTGGCCGCATATAAGACGTGTCACACACCTTATGATGTTCTCACATCGTTCGTGTTTTGATTTTAATCGTTTTAATGCACAAAGGTAGTCCCTCTACTGACATCCATGACGTTGTCTGCATATTACCATCGTATGGATCGTCGACCTCTTTCTCATTATATCCCGCATTTATGTGTGGATATGCTGAATTCTGATTGATAATTCATACTCTGGCTTTCATGCATATCAATGTGCAGGTAAACCGTTTTCATCATTCCCGGCTGCGGCAAAAAAGCCCTTGCTGAGACAGTGAAAGCCGTCAGCCCTAAGCATTGTTTTGGCATACGTAATGGCATAAAGAGAAATATGATTTTTTAACTCAATAGTATATTGAGGGAACAAACTCGCATTTATGAAAATAAATAACTGAAATATTTTTTCTGACTATTTCAGCGGGAAGTTTTTGCCAAAAAATAAAAGGTATGAAAATGAAAAGTTATAAAATAGCTGTCAGTTATGATATGTCTGACTATATTTCAACACACCGGGAATGTGTGGATATCCTGAATACTGATTTTACGGATATTGCTGTCATCGTTATTTCACTTGATGATATCCGCGACGGAAAGCTGGATTTTATTGAGCAGCACAGTTTTGAACAGCCGGTTTTCGCTGTAATCAGTGATCATGAAGTCATTCCGGCAGATGTCATTACACGGTTAACCGGTGTGATTGATTTAAATAAAAAGAACGGTGAGTTATACAGTAAACAACTGGAAACAGCGGCGCTGAAATATGAAGAAAGCCTGTTACCGCCATTTTTCGGCAGTCTGAAAAAATATGTTGAGCAGGGCAATTCGGCTTTTGATTGTCCCGGACATCAGGGCGGGGAGTTTTTCCGCCGTCACCCGCTGGGTAACCAGTTTGCTGAATATTTCGGTGAAAATTTATTCCGTTCTGATTTATGTAATGCGGATGTCTCCATGGGGGATCTGTTGATTCATGAGGGGGCTCCGTGCGCGGCACAACAGCATGCGGCGAAAGTCTTTAATGCGGATAAAACCTATTTCGTCCTTAATGGCACGTCGTCTTCAAATAAAGTGGTGCTTAATGCCTTACTGGCACCGGGTGACCTGGTATTATTCGATCGTAACAACCACAAATCAAACCATCACGGCGCATTAATACAGGCGGGAGCAACACCTGTTTATCTGGAAGCGGCGCGTAACCCGTTCGGATTTATCGGCGGGATTGATGCCCACTGTTTTGAGGAAGATTATCTTCGCGGCTTAATTAAAGAAGTCGCACCTGAACGAACCGGTGAAAAACGTCCGTTCCGCCTGGCCGTTATTCAGTTGGGTACGTATGACGGGACAATTTATAATGCACGTCAGGTTGTCGATAAAATCGGTCATTTATGTGACTACATTTTATTTGATTCCGCCTGGGTTGGTTATGAACAGTTTATTCCGATGATGAAAGATTGTTCTCCGCTTTTGCTGGAGCTGAATGAAAATGATCCCGGGATTCTGGTTACACAATCAGTCCATAAACAACAGGCCGGTTTCTCTCAGACATCTCAGATCCATAAAAAAGACAGTCATATTAAAGGCCAGAGCCGTTATGTGAATCATAAGCGTCTGAACAATGCCTTTATGATGCATGCTTCCACCAGCCCGTTCTATCCGCTGTTTGCCGCTCTGGATGTGAACGCCAAAATGCATGAAGGAAAATCCGGTAAGCGTTTATGGATGGACTGCGTGAAAACCGGGATTGAAACCCGTAAGCTGCTGCTGAAATCCTGTCAGCATATCCGCCCGTTCATTCCGGAAACTATCGATGGCCGTTCATGGGGCGATTTTGATACTGATGTGATTGCCGATGATCTCCGGTTCTTCAATTTTGTGCCGGGTGAGCGCTGGCATGCCTTTGAGGGATATGAACAAAATCAGTATTTTGTTGACCCGTGCAAATTACTGCTGACAACGCCGGGTATTGATGCCAAAACCGGTAATTATGAAGCGTTCGGTGTGCCGGCAACGATTCTGGCTAACTATCTGCGTGAAAATAATATCATTCCTGAAAAATGCGATCTTAACTCCATTCTGTTCCTGCTGACACCTGCCGAAAGCATGGCAAAAATGCAGCATCTGGTGGCTCAGATTGCCCGTTTTGAGCAATTACTGGAACAGGATGCACCGCTGAAAGAGGTGCTGCCGTCTGTATATCATGCGCATGAAGCCCGTTATCAGGGGTATACCATCCGTCAGTTATGTCAGGAAATGCATGATATGTATGTGAAGTTTAATGTGAAACAACTCCAGAAAGAGATGTTCCGCAAATCACACTTCCCGCAGGTCAGCATGTTGCCGCAGGCAGCGAATATTGCGTTTGTGCGCGGTAATGCGGAACTGGTTGCAGTGGATCAGATTGAAGGCCGTATTGCGGCTGAAGGTGCTCTGCCTTATCCGCCGGGGGTTCTGTGTGTGGTTCCGGGGGAAATCTGGGGCGGCTCTGTGCAGCAATACTTCCTGGCGCTCGAGGAGGGGATTAACCTCTTCCCGGGATTCTCACCGGAATTACAGGGTGTGTATATCCGCTGTGACGAAGATGGCCGTCAGCGGGCATACGGCTATGTAATTAAACACTGAGTTCGTTAATTCGTGCATGACGGAGCGCGGATGAGCGTGCTCCGTCAGCCGGGGAGAAATATGATGAGTGCTTCAAAAAATAAAATGAGCGTATTACAGCTCACTATATTAACTGCTGTGAATATGATGGGGTCCGGCATCATTATGCTGCCGACAAAACTGGCGGAAGTGGGGACAATTTCTATTCTGTCCTGGGTTGTGACCGCCGTCGGCTCTATGGCGCTGGCCTATGCATTTGCCAAGTGCGGTATGTACAGCCGCCGCAGCGGAGGGATGGGCGGTTACGCGGAATACGCATTCGGTAAATCCGGTAACTTTATGGCGAATTATACCTATGGTGTTTCTCTGCTGATTGCAAACGTTGCGATCGCGATTTCAGCCGTCGGTTATGGTGCTGAACTGATGGATGCGGCGATGACGCCGCTGGGTATCTGTATTGCCACGATTGTTGTGTTGTGGATTTGTACGGTGGCAAACTTCGGCGGTGCGCGGATCACGGGGCGGATCAGCAGTGTGACTGTCTGGGGGGTCATTATTCCGGTTGTTGGTATTTCGGTTATCGGCTGGTGGTGGTTCAGCCCTGAACTGTATGTTAATTCCTGGAACCCGCATAATTTTCCGCTTTTTGAGGCGGTCGGTTCTTCTATCGCGATGACATTATGGGCATTTTTAGGAATGGAGTCAGCATGTGCTAATAGTGAGGCGGTTGATAATCCTGAGAAAAATGTGCCGATTGCGGTATTGGGCGGCACATTAGGTGCGGCGGTTATTTATATCGTATCAACAAACGTCATCGCCGGTATTGTACCGAATATGGATCTGGCAAACTCGACTGCGCCGTTTGGCCTGGCATTCTCACAAATGTTTACGCCGGGTGTGGGTAAAGTTGTTATGGCGCTGATGATTATGTCCTGCTGCGGTTCATTATTAGGCTGGCAGTTCACCATTGCGCAGGTATTTAAATCATCATCTGATTCCGGTTATTTCCCGAAAATCTTTTCCGCCGTTACCAAAGCAGATGCCCCGGTAAAAGGTATGCTGGTTATTGTTATTATTCAGTCTGCACTGTCGCTGATGACCATCAGCCCGTCACTGAATAAACAGTTCAATGTGCTGGTTAACCTGGCGGTTGTTACCAATATTATCCCTTATATCCTTTCCATGGCTGCCATGATTATTCTGCAGAAAGTCGCCAATGTGGATCCTAAGAAAGCACGGACAGGCAATGTGATTGCATTTATCGGTGCTGTTTATAGTTTCTATGCCCTGTATTCATCCGGTGAAGATGCTGTGATGTGGGGGGCACTTGCCACCTTCCTCGGCTGGACACTGTATGGTTTTGTTTCTCCGCGGTTTGAAATGAAACAAAACCAGGACGTAATGATGAAATAACGAACACTCTCCGGTGGGTTCCTCCCGTGCAGTAACGGCGGGAGGATTTTTTCCTGCAGCGAAACAACCGGAATGTATACGGACAGCAATCTGTCTATTCCGCATAACAGGGATAAAACGTAATGACAGCAATAATGACAAAACCGAAACGGGGACGACCGCCGAAAAACCATGATGCAGGTACTGATGTAAAAGAAATACTGATCCGCAGCGGTACGGAGGTGTTTACCGAAACAGGATATATGACGTCGGATATCAGCGGAATATTAACAAAAGCCGGTGTTCCGAAAGGATCTTTTTATTATTACTTTGGCAGTAAAGAAAATTTTGGTGTGAAAGTGATACGTCATTATGACGACTGTTTTTCTCATCTGCTGGATAAATGTCTGTCTGATACCACATTGCCGCCACCGGAAAGATTACTGACATTTTGCAGTATCACTAAGTCCGGAATGGAAAAATATCACTGGCAGCGCGGATGTCTGATCGGCAATCTCGGGCAGGAAGTTATCAGTCTGCCGGCCGGGTATTGTGAATTACTTAATGACATTATTACCGGCTGGCAAAAAAAAGTGGAGAATTGTCTGCTGGAAGCGCAGGCGCAAAATCTTATTTCCGGAAATACTGACTGCAGGCAGATGGCTGCCTTTTTCTGGGCCGGCTGGGAAGGGGCGGTCATGCGTGCCAAACTGACCCGCAATAGTGAACCGCTGGATCTGTTTATTACTATTTTCATGAAGCAGATACTGGCATAACAGCCGGGAAAGATGATCAGTCCGGGCTGAAAAATGGTTTTCTCTGATAGCAGACGGCAATGTTTCCGGATACTATTTCCATCCTATGAAAGCCCGTAAACGCCTTGTTCTTATCATTCTGTCCGGCATTATGCTGGTCTCTGTCCTGTTTATATCCGGGGTCATTCTGGCCATGGATAAAACACCGTATTACGATATTGACCGGAACGGGAAACCATTCGGGCACTCCGTTTTCACATTGTATGATGGCCGGGTTTATGCCGCTGTGCCGTCTGACGGGTATTTTTTAATCCCCGGTGCGGATCCGGACAGTTTCCGGTTATTGCCTGACAATAACAACCATAATGGCCGG
>OCAE01000647.1_pt1 | contig 20322 bp, 21 predicted proteins | sample 1495581 | NCBI WGS metagenome assembly OCAE01 (sample SAMEA2580278, study PRJEB22360) | human gut metagenome | biome: human gut; feature: human-associated habitat; material: faeces | place: Denmark | collected 2008/2010 | reverse complement strand
TATTCTACAGAAGGGACTTCCTTTTTTCTATTTACACAAAATATTTTACACTCTCGAAGCAATTAAGCTCTACTGAATGTTTTAAACTGTCATAAAATTTGTAAATGCTAGGTAAATGAAGTGAAAAAATGTTGGTCATAGAATATGGTTTTAAGTGGAATGAATAATACATTGTGTTCTATGGTTGCGCTGGTTGGCAAACAAAGAGAGTAGTTAAAAATGAAGAAAATCAGTAGAATTTTATGGGTAATGGTAACAAGTTGTTTTGTGTTTCTATATACAGAGAAGAGTACTAATGCAAAAGAAGTTTCCATTTCAGAAGCAGACATCAGTGAAAATTATTCTGAACAGTCTGCTGTTGAAATAACTGATGAAAGCTTAGCCAATTTAGCTTTAAACTTTGCAAAAGAATTTAAAGGAACTGAAGATTTGGTTGTTTCTTCTATAATTCCCATTTATGATACAGAAGAAAAAATTATTTCTTATAGTGTAGATTTTATTAAAGAGGGTGTGACACACGGTTACGTTATAATTGATTTAAGAATGGAAGGTACTTATATTGCTCAATTTTCTATAGAACTTGGATCAAAAAGTTTATATGATTTTTAGCAGATAAATCACAAATGAAAGTTGATAATACTGAGGAATCTTATTTAATTGAGACTTTTCCCACTGAATATAATTTAGTTGTAGAAGACAAAGATTCAGTCATCAGTACCAACGGTGAGAACTTTTCACTAAATGAATTTGAAAAGTATGTAGAAGAAGTACAGCCTGTTGCTGAAATGGAAATAGAACACTTTTCTAGATATAATTCTCGTTCTACAAAGTATGACCATGCAAGCGCGGTATTTAGTAATTATCCAAGTAATTTACACTTGACAAGTGCACATTATTTAGCAATGTTTAATGCGCTATCCCAGAGTAGATCTGAAAAAGCCACTGGGAAATACGCTTGTGCAGTACATGCATTAGCAACTATAAGTTCTTCCTATAGATTCTTTAATTCTGGAAATGATTCGGAATTAAAGGTGGCATACAATTCATTGTGGAACTATTCAGGAACTACCGTATCTTCAACCAATAATGGAATCTCTTATGGAGGGACACAACCTGACCAAATTGGACCAGCACTAGTAAAATACGCAAAAGATAAAAGTGTTAGTTTAACATATCAGAGAAAAGTGTCTCCTTCGTTTTCGGATATCCAAACGAAAATTGCACAGAGTTATCCAGTAGCATTTACTTATTTTTACTATAAACCTAACGGAAGTATTGGAGGACATACGGTATTTACCCAAGGGGCATTATCGGGCACTATGAATGGGGCACAAGCAAACTTTATTGTAGTGGCAGATGGTTGGTACGAAAATGCTACTTATTTGAATTACAGTACGATTCCAAAAACTTTACAAAGTTACGAAATTTCAAGTTGGACTGGAAAAAAATTATTTCAATAATAGCAAAAAATTACTATGATCATTTTGCGGAGTCATTTTTAGTAAAGCTACCATTTTTTGAAAACAGTTTTTGTATGAAATGTCTATATTTTCAATGGTCAAAAGAATAAATATAATCTTAATAAATAAGACGTTCCCAAAATCATAATCGGTTTTAGGAATGTCTTATTTATTTTTAGGATAAAAAATCACTCATTTCCACCAGACTATCCATCTTTTTCATCCCCTATGTTGAAACTTTTCCTCAATGCACAATATTCTTCACCCAAAGATCGGATCGAATCAAACGATACCCAATCCCACTCTTGATCAGCTCTGCTAGTTGGCAGAACAAGTAGACTAAGACAATCGAAAGACTGGTGTGAGTGCTTAATACAAAGGCTAGAGGCAAGACGATCACCCAGGTAAAGACACTGTCAAATAAGAAGGTGATCAAGGTTTGCCCACCTGAACGTAAAATAAAATAGCTGGCATGATTAAAGGCGTACATAGGCATACACAGTGCGGCGACTTTGATGAATTGACTCGCCAGATGTTTGACTTCGGGTTCGGTTTGATAAATTTCTGGAAAGAATGGTGCGACTAGGATCATCAAAAGACCAAGTACAAGACAACTCATGACGGAAAAGAAAAGCAGCTTCCGGGCGCTGTCTTTGGCTTCTTCAAATTTAGCGGCTCCAAGAAGTTGCCCTACCATGACCGCAACGGCACCGCCAAGGGCCATATAGACAATATTGAACAAATTGGAGACGGTGGATGAGATGTTCAAGGAAGCAATCACTGATAGTCCTCGAACAGAATAAGCTTGAATAATCATTGTCTGCCCGATCGCCCAAAGGATTTCATTTGCCATCAATGGCGATCCTTTACGCAGAATCTGTTTCACCAAATGCAAAGGGACATGGAATTGATGGTAGACCCGAATGGCAAATGGATTCTCTTCCTCATGGCGATGTACCCAATACATCGTGATGGCACATTCGACGATGCGGGCAATCAATGTGGAGATCGCGGCACCCCGCACCCCTAAAGCAGGGAAGAAAAACAAACCAAAAATCAACAAGAAATTCAATGCTGTGTTTGTGACGACAGCGATACTGCTGGCAAACATCGGTACCATGGTTTTGCCCATTTCGCGTAAAGAACTGGCATAAGCTTGAGAAATAGCAAAAAACGGCAGACTAAACAAAAGAATGACTAGAAATTCTTTGGCAGACGTCAAAGCAAGTGTCAGTTCTGCACTGTCACCGGTACCGTGTAAATATAAGCGAATCAAAAAATCTTGGCAAAAGAACAGCAGCCCCATCGCCAACAAACAAATCAAAAGATTGCCCGCTAACTTGAAGCGAAAGGCATCTCGCATCCCTTGATAATCGTTTTTCCCATAAAATTGGGTACCAAAAATACTACCGGCAGAAACAATGCCAAAGATACTTAAGTTAAAAACGAAAATTAGTTGGTTAACAATCGCCACGCCAGACATTTGGGCCGTTCCGATTTGTCCTACCATTAAATTGTCTAATAAACCGACAAAATTAGTGATGGCATTTTGGATCATGATCGGAATGGCGATCGTTAAAACAGTCCTGTAAAAAGCTTTGTTTCCAATAAATTTTTGCATGGTTCCTCCATAAACAATAAAAATTTCGATATGTTCAATTAGTATAGCAAAAAGTGATTCGAGAAAAAAGAAGAGTTCTATGATGAGAGGATTAAGAAAGAAGTTTTTAGCGTATCGTCTCATCAACGAAAGATGCTGGTTACAGAATGTGGAACATGCAAAGCTTATTCCATTCTACTAGAATAGTTTTCTTATGTAATGATGGTCTGTTCCATTGGAAGGGTCTTTTTTACGTACTTCTAGCCTAGATTTGCTGATATGGATTATAAATTTTATACTCTCTACAAAGCTTGTGAGATCGATTGCTGGGAGTTTACACTAGCTTGGTAATATGTCATATATATTTGACAGAAAAAGAGATAAGTAGTACGCTTGTGTCACATATATATGACTAAATAGGAGAAAAAAATGAATAGAGTCCGAGAATTTCGACAGAAGATGAATTTATCTCAGAATGCTTTAGCTAAAGAGATTGGGGTGGCAAGACAAACGATCAATTTGATTGAAAATAATAAGTATAATCCTTCTCTTGATTTATGTATTAAGCTTGCTAAAGTACTGCAAACGGATTTAAATTCTTTGTTTTGGGAGGTTGAAAGTGATGAAGGCTAAAGAAGGATTGGCAGTAAAAATAATCAAGCGGTTTTATGGTATTTCTGGTGTCTTAGATGAATACAAAAAAAGCCAAGTAGAACATATTGGCAATAATGCGTTTATGCTGATGTTTGGGTATACGCTGGTTGCTAATTTACTGGTAACGCTTTTTGCATCTAAGGAACCAGAAATGGCGCTATGGATTTTTATTGGCTGTAATATATTCTTTACAGTCTTTATCGTTTGCGGTTATGTTCTGTTTGCCACGGCACGCTTAAAATTGACAGAAAACGAAGTAGAAGCCAAAGAGATGGCAAAAGAAAAGAAGAAGACGATTCTTAAAGGAATTGGACTGGGTATCTACTTTGCAGTTGCAATTCACTTATTGAATGGATTGCTTAGTATGATGGTGGATGAAGAAGATTTCCTTCCGTACATCGTTTCACCAGACAGGATCGTTGCTTCCCTTCTCGGGGAATGCTTTTTTGGAGGCATGATGTATCTTGTGTTGCGGTTAAGGTTGAAAAAAATAGAAGAATAGTGAAAAATATTTAGCGAACAGTCAATCAGAACCATAGTAAAATATAGCTAGGAGTGGCTGAAATCAAGCGAGTTGCTTTCTTTTTTTATTGTTTGTCTTGAAGGTAATTAGGAGGGAGGCTATCAACGTGAAAAAGATGGTAGCTAATGAAAAGATCGATTGGTTGTATTCGATTATTTTTTTCTTGTTAGGCTTGTTTCTGTTATTTGTATGTAAGGTATTTGACTTTTATTATGAATGGACCTCTTTCTTAGGGTTTATGGTGGTCATTTCTTCGCTAAACGTACCCATGGCTCTCAGAAGAAAAAAACAAATCCAAAAAATCGATGAACTAAGAAAAGAATTGAACTTATCGATCGAAGAAGTAAGAGCGATGGCTGACATCGGAAAGTATGACTTGGTGAACTGGGACTGGAAGAATGCATTTATCTCCCCCAGGAAGTTGTATTTGTTAGAGGACACTTTGGGAAAAATGTATCTAATAAAATTCGGCAAAGAGTTTGAAATGAAGTAGGCGAGTACAAACGGAAGTAGTTTTAACGACAAATGGCATAGCATTAGTGGGTTTTCGTTGGTTCTCAAGTGTATTGATCTTGAACTGTTTCTTCTCCTGATCCAATAAATAGCTGTTCAAAGTTAATCAAGATGGATACGTCTAACGGTTTCATTGATGCATAATCACCTGATTAAATAACAATCAGTCGAGAAAACGAACACGTTCATATCCTATTTCCTGGCACTTTCCAAAAGTTGGAAAGTGTTTTTTGCTGTTCAATGATGTCATGCGGGGAATCGATTTCTGATACATTGAGGTGAAGGGTATCTGTCAGTTGGATTAGTGTCATAAAATAAAAAAAGCAGAAAAAATGGCATCGAGATGTTGTAAAGGGACGACTTAGTGCAATAATTAATGGGTCCACGTTGCGGTTTTGAGGGGGGATAAGCTTGTGAATAAGTTGATGAGTTGTTAAATTACGATCATTTGCACTAAGTTAAGTGCAAACATTTCATATTGTGACTAGTTAAGAAAACGCTTATATTTAGCGGTGTAAGGAGCGAGAACGATGCAGCAGCTTACCAAAAGAGAAAGCCAACTTTTGATTTACTTGTTAGAAATGACAGAACCGGTAACGATCAAACAGTTAGCTGAAAAAGAAAGTGTCAGTGTACGAACGATCAAATATGATCTGGAGGATATCCGTGATTGGTTGATTGAGCGGAATCAAGAACTGCACAGCAAACGGAGCCAGGGTATTTGGCTAAGTGTGAGTGATTCTGATCGAATCAAACTAAAAAGCGAATTGATGGATGTCAATCGTCTGGAGCTGTTTGCCGATCAAGGCTTACGGATCAATCGCCTGTTAATCATGCTTCTTGTTACCAAGGAAGCGATCACGGCTCTAAAGCTGGCCAATGCGCTAGAAGTAAGTAAAGATACGATCATGAATGATTTGGATGAGTTGGAATACCATTATCTCAAAGAAGGCTTAGTTCTGAATCGCCAGACACGAAAGGGATTTTGGATCACTGGCAAGGAACGCCTAGTACGATTAACGATCGAGGAGATTTTGCAAAAAGAGTTTACAGACTATGACATTTATAAATTAATGGCCTTGTTGCTAAATGGCAGAGAAACGGAATGCTTCGAAATGTATTCTGCGAAGGCAACACCGTTGCAGGAGGTCTTTAATCAAGTCATCATTCGGATGAGGTACTTACTAGAATCTGAAAATCTGGAAAAACTAAATTATGCGGAACTACTAAATATCCTGATCCGTGTAGCGATTGCCACTGTTCGCTTGCGCAAAGAATCCACGATTGGACGGTACCAATTGATTCCTGAACACGAAATAGAAAAAAACGATCTTTCGTATCGGGTGATGCAGCAGGTGTTTGATTACTATCAATTGCCATTATTTGAAGATGAATATGACTATATTTATAGTGATACCTTCGATACGATCCATCAGCAAGATGTCATGAAATTGGTAGAGAATATGATTTATAAGGTAAGCAAGAAAATCAATTTTCCGTTTTATCAAGACCCCCAATTATTGACGAATCTCTACGCCCATTTGTCTATGCGTCTCTCAAGAAGGAAAAATTTTGTCAATGAGTACAATCCGTTTAAAGAGGACATCAAACAGAAATATCCTGAATTGTTTGCTGCTATCAATCAAGCAGCCCTCCAAGAAATAAGCGAGAAACTCTTGATCAATGATTCTTTTGTTGCCTACATTGCGTTGCACTTTCTGGTTTCCTACGAAAGAGAAGAAGACTTGCGAAGTGTTCGAGCGGTTTACGTTTGTTCAACGGGTTTAGGCGTGACAAGTTTAATTAAGCAAAAGATCAACGAAGAATTGAACAATATTACTATTGTAGCTTTTGCTTCAGTCTTAAATGCACAAAAGGTGATTGCCGCGAAGGATCCGGATCTGGTCATTAGTATTTTTCCGATCAATGGCATTGATCGGCCTTTCATCAAAGTCCATCCACTGCCGACTGAGCAGGATCTGCAAAACATCCAGCAAATGATCAAAAAAATCCTCGCTTCAACAAGTCAGGATAGGCGGCACCGATTAGTTCTCAATGAAGCACCTATCAATAAGGAAACTCTGGAAGACTTCAGCAAGGAACTGATTTTAAAGGCATATACGATCTATGAACAGTTACTTGTCACATTAGAGTCTGAATTGATCCAAGAGTACCGAGAAGCCTTTTTGCTCCATGTTTTCTTAATGGTCCATCGCATCACATTTGATCAGCAATATTTAGCAGAAGGCAGCCAAGTCGACCAAATCATTTTGAACCGAGAAGCGTTGGTAGGAGAAATTGAAGCAATTTTTGCTGAAAATAATTTAGGCATCAACAAATCAGAAATCAGCGCATTATTTTCATATATAAAAGAAGGAGCGTCAAGCTAGTGAAACTGTCAGCAGAAGCGATAACTATGATCGAGGAAAGTCAAAACCAGGAAAAATTAAAACAAGTGATTGCTTTAGTCGAAGAGCGACTTGCGGAATATGCCATTGAACCTACTGAACTTCAGTGGACGATTCTGATCAATCACTTGAATGAGATGCTGAAACGCTCTCAAAAAGGAGAAAAGATTCCCGCTGTTGATCGGGAATTGTTCCGAGAAGTATCCAAAGAAGCCATTGCGATTTCCGACGAGGTCGTTCGAACGATTGGTCATTTAAGTGAAGATGAGATCTATGTTTTATCGATTCATTTTGAAACAGCAAAAAATAATTAATATTTGGGAGGAAACAATCATGATTACAGTAGTTATTGCAGATCGTATGGGAAAAGGACAAAACGTAGCTAAAGGTGTAGAAGCAGCTGGCGGCAAGGCAGTTGTTGTTCCGGGAATGGGCGCAGATATGCGTTTAGGTGATGTCATGCAACAAGAGAATGCCGATATGGGAATTTCTTTTTGCGGGAGCGGTGGGGCTGGAGCCTTAACAGCCGCAAATAAATATGGGTATCCAGAACGTCATGGGATGCGTTCGATTGAAGAAGGGATCACCGCCATCAAAGATGGGAAAACCGTGCTAGGTTTCGGTTTTATGGATCAAGAGGAATTAGGGAAACGGTTGACGGAAGAATTTATCAAAAAGCACGGAAAATAGAAAGAGGGCATACGAGATGAGCGTTCAAAAGACAACTCAGCAAAAAGTCATCGTCTCCGGTAAAGGAGAAACTAAGCAACATGCCTTTGCATCAGCACTCGCAGAGATCCAAAACAAACTAATGGCATCGGCGAAAGTATTATTGCGCATCGAACCAATCAATGTGGAGGTGTTGAAGGCGGTCGAAAACAAATACACAGAACGCTTTCTATTCTTCTTTTTTCCCCGGCAACGAGTGAATTATGAAGTCGAACTTTCTGTCACGGTAACTGTGACAGAAATACGTTTGGCAGACATACCATTCACTCAACACCTAACAGAAGACCCCAATGGGATTGTTTTACCGTTTGTAACGAAAAAAGTTTGATTTGAATCATAAGGAGGAGGGAATAACGTGGATTTTGTCATTATTTTAACTAAATCGATCATCATCGGGGGCTTACTCGGTTTCTCTGCATCTGTTGGAGCAGCTCGTATGTTTCATGCGCCCAGTACGCAAGGATTAGGAGCTTTTAGAACATTAGGGGAGATGAATGCCTGCATGGGGGATGCTGCCTCCCATTTTTCCTTTGGATTAGGTTTTTTCTTTAATGCTTGGGCTTCTTCAGTTGGCGCTGGAGCTTTCACGCAAGATGTGACCCACCGCATCGTGCCTAACTGGGCAGCTGCGGCTCTCTTAGCCAAAAACAAAGATGTCAGCCAGACAATGCATGATCCGAAAAAAATGGGGATCATTGGCGCTGTTATTGGCGCGTTAGTAGTCGCTTTCTTGAATACGACAGCTGCAGCGATTCCAGAGGCGTTACAAGTAACCGCTGTTTCCGTGTTGGTACCGGCAGCGACGATTCTGATCAATACCGTGATGCCAGTGATCTTCTGGTTGGCGGCTTTAGATGCAGGGAAACGAACAGGTTTCTGGGGGACGCTTTTTGGCGGGATTGCGCAACTGATCATGGGCAATGCGGTTCCTGGCGTTGTTCTAGGAATCTTAATCGGTAAAGGCGTCGATGAGAGTGGTTGGAATCGGGTCACGAAGAGTATGATGATTGCGATTGTTTTACTCTTTGTTTTCAGCGGATTTTTCCGTGGATTTGATATGGAAATGATCAAGAGTTTCCAACTTCAAGTACCTCATTGGCTTGATAACTTGCACAACATCTTTAGTGTGAAATAGGAGGGAAATCATGGAGACAGCAGAACAGGTAAAAGCAGTAGAAGCAAAACGGCAAAAGAGTTTTTGGTTTGCAGACTGGTCTTTCCCATTGATCGTAGGAATCATGTCAGCGGCTGTATTCTCAGGAACCCATATGTATGTCGTGTATGGCGTCGGTGCATTCAATGAAGTTTCGATCGTTGCGATGCTAAAAGCCGGCTTGGATGGCGGTTCCTATGGGGCTGCGGCAGCTTTTGGGGCGAGTTTCTTATTTGCTCGGATTTTAGAAGGCTCTTTGGTAGGGATCTTGGACTTAGGCGGTTCGATTTTGACTGGGATCGGGATTGGCGTTCCAGCCATTCTCCTAAGCATGAAGATAACAGCACCAATCGATAATTTTGCCCTCTCGTTATTGACTGGGTTGGTCTTGGGTCTGATCGTTGGCGGCATTATCGTGTTGATCCGCAAATTCACCATCAATCAGTCAAATTCAACTTTTGGTGCGGATGTCATGATGGGCGCCGGCAATTCCTCCGGCCGATTTTTGGGCCCATTGATCATTTTGAGTGCTTGTGCGGCCTCTATTCCCATTGGTATTGGGGCGACATTAGGCGCGTTGGCTTTTTATGCTTGGAAAAAACCAATTGCCGGTGGTGCTATTCTAGGCGCAATGATCTTAGGTGCGATCTTCCCAGCGGTAATTCAATAGAAAGAAGGCAATGAAATGTTTGATACTTTAATCAAAAATGGCAAATTAATCGACGGCAGGAAAGTGGAAGTTGCGTTGGAAAAAGGCGTAATCAAAGCAGTTGCTGCCGAAATCAATGAGCCAGCGCGAGAAGTGATTGATCTATCCGGCAATTCCTATCTCTCTGCCGGTTGGATCGATGACCACGTTCACTGTTATGAAAAGATGAATCTTTATTATGATTATCCGGATCAAATAGGGGTCCAAAAGGGAGTAACAACGGTTATTGATGCAGGGACTACGGGCGCAGAAAATATTCGCGATTTTTATCAACTGACGAAATCGGTCAAAACCAATGTGTACGCACTAATGAACATTTCTAAATGGGGGATCGTGGAACAAGATGAACTTGCTGACCTGACAAAAATCCAAGAAGATCTAGTCAGAGCTGCATTAGCAGAGCTTCCGGAATTTATTGTAGGGATCAAGGCAAGAATGAGCAAAACAGTTGTCGGCGAGAATGGCATCACGCCACTAGAGTTAGCCAAAAAAATCCAATCAGAAAACAATGACTTGCCATTGATGGTTCATATTGGTTCGGCGCCTCCTGAATTAGAAGAAGTATTGACAAGAATGGAAAAAGGCGACGTATTGACCCATTGTTTTAATGGAAAACCGAACGGCATTTTAGACCAAGCCACGGATCAAATCAAAGACTTTGTTTGGGATGCGTATAAAAAAGGCGTTGTCTTTGATATCGGTCATGGAACAGACAGCTTTAATTTCCACGTTGCTGAAACTGCCTTAAAAGCAGGTCTCAAAGCCAACTCGATCAGTACAGATATTTATATCCGCAATCGTACGAATGGTCCAGTCTTTGATCTGGCTACTACGCTGGAAAAATTGAGAGTAGTAGGCTACTCGTGGGAAGAGATCATTGAGAAAGTTACCGCAGTTCCTGCTAAAAATTTCCACTTGGCGAAGAAAGGTCAATTGACTGTTGGTTTTGATGCCGATTTGACGATCTTTGAGATTGTCGAAAATGAAAAAGAACTGAAAGATTCCAATGGGTTTACACGGATAGCGAAAGAACAAATTGTTCCAGTCCAAACAATTATTGGAGGCGTCATTTATGACAATTAGCTATGAAAAGTTTGCTTTAAAGGAAGTCATCAATGCCTCGGGAAAAATGACGATACTCGGTGTCTCGAAAGTATCTGAAAATGTGCTAGCCGCACAACGATTTGGCGGCGAACATTTTTTTGAAATGAGTGATCTGGCTGTGAAAACTGGCGCCTACCTTTCTCAGTTATTGAAGGTGGAAGATGCGCAGATCGTTTCTTCTGCTTCAGCAGGGATTGCCCAATCTGTCGCGGCTTTGATTGGTCAAGGCGACCTGTACCATGTTTATCATCCCTACACGGAAAAAATCACGAGACGGGAGATCGTCGTACCTAAGGGTCACAATGTAGACTACGGCACACCGGTTGAAGTAATGGTTGCTCAAGGGGGTGGACAAGTCGTCGAAGCGGGATATGCAAATATGTGTACACCGGAGCATGTCGCTAGGATGATCACGGAAGAAACAGCCGCACTTCTATATATTAAAAGCCATCATACCGTGCAGAAAAGTATGCTAACGGTGTCGGAGATGGTAGAAGTTGCCAAAGCCTATCACTTGTCATTGATCGTTGACGCAGCCGCGGAAGAAGACTTGTTCAAATACAGCGAAATGGGTGCCGACCTTGTTATCTATTCTGGCGCCAAAGCAATCGAAGGTCCGAGTGCCGGTCTGGTCATAGGGAAAAAGGAATACATTCAATGGATTCGTCTACAGTCTAAAGGGATCGGTCGGGCAATGAAAATCGGCAAAGACAATATTTTAGGCTTTACACAAGCAGTAGAAGATTACCTGCAAAATGGCAGTGAATCCGGTGAGTCCATGAAACAACGATTGGCACCTTTCGTGGCAGCGATCAATCAACTTCCTGATTTATCAGCGAAAATCGTTCAAGATGGCGCCGGGAGAGATATTTATCGTGCAAGTGTCACGGTTGCTGGCAAGAAATCTGCGAAAGAAGTCATTGAAGAACTAAAGGCACAAAACCCAGCAGTCTACACACGGGAATATCAAGCAAATAACGGAATTATTGAGTTTGATATTCGCTCGGTCAACCAAAACGAAATGGAAAAAATCATTAAACGCTTAAAAGAAATCATGTAGGAGGCTTTTAAATTGTCAGTTATTCCAAATTATTATAAAGATCGCGTATGTTTAAATGTATTGGCTCATTCAGTTGAAAATGCGAAGGCTTATTATGAAGCAGCAGCAGGACATGTCGTACTAGGTGTGTTATCCAAAAACTATACTAGCGATGAAGCAGCGATCGAAGACATGAAAAAATATCAAGCGGCAACGGATAATGCATTGTCCGTTGGGTTGGGCGCCGGAGATCCCAACCAAAGTCAGATGGTTTCCCGTCTATCTGGTACTTTACAACCGCAACATGTCAACCAAGTATTCACTGGTGTAGGAACTTCCCGTGCTTTATTGGGACAAAACGATACAGTCATCAATGGATTGGTTTCACCAACAGGCAAGGTAGGGTACGTCAATATTGCCACTGGACCTTTAAGTTCACAGGCACCGGCGGCAGAGGTTCCCATCGAGACCGCCATTAAAATGCTGCAAGATATGGGTGGAAGCTCCATTAAATACTTCCCAATGAAAGGGTTAGCGCACAAAGAAGAATTCAAAGCAGTTGCGGAAGCTTGCGCCAAATATGATTTTTATTTAGAACCAACCGGAGGAATTGATCTGGAAAACTTCGAAGAAATTCTGCAAATCGCCATTGATGCAGGCGTTAAAAAAGTGATTCCGCATATTTACAGTTCGATTATTGACAAAGAAACTGGCGATACGCGACCAGAAGATGTGAAAACATTATTCGACATGGTCAAGAAAATCGTCAAATAAGTGAAGCATAAAGACTGTTTACTAGATGGGGAATCAGTCATTGGTAAGACACTCAGAGATGGGTGTCTTTTTTGCGTCAAGATTGCTACAAAAACAACTAAGAGACAAGTTTTCTATGTCCGCTTTGATTGCTCTTTGTAACCTAACCACTGGTTAATTTTTTTTAGAAAATAGAATCATTTAATCAATTGTTGCGTGTTCCGATTCTTGTTATGATCAAAGCAGTTACCACTATCAACCGAAAAGGAGACCACAGCGATGGAGATGAGGGAAGTGATTCGCCAGTATCGGAAGAAGAAAGGATTGACACAAGAAGAGCTAGCCAATCGCCTTGGTGTGACAGCGCCAGCAGTAAATAAGTGGGAAAAGGGGCATTCACATCCAGATATCTTGTTGCTAGCGCCAATTGCACGCTTACTAGACATTAGTCTTGATACGTTATTCTCATTTGAAAAAGAACTCACGATAACCGAAATCAATCAGATCATTCGTGAACTGGATCATAAGCTCAAAAAACAACCTTTTGAAGATGTATTTCGCTGGGCCAAAGAAATTTTGGATACCTACCCAAATTGTGAACAATTGATTGGCCAAGTAGCACTGCTTTTAGATGTACAGCTATTGGAACAAGCTGTTCCCGCTAAAGAAACATACCAGAAGCACATTCATCGTTGGTACGAACGGGCGTTAGAAAGTCGGGATGAAGATACCAGAAATCGAGCAGCCGATTCTTTGTTTGGATTTTACGTACGAAAAGAAGCGTACGAGAAAGCAGAAAGCTATCTCCATTATTTTTCCAATCAGAACCCAGAGAAAAAAAGCAAACAAGCCTATCTTTACAGAAAGACCGGACGAGTGGCAGAAGCCTATCAAGCTTATGAGGAGCTGCTGTTTTCTGGTTATCAAAGGATGAGTATGGTATTCCAACAATTATATCTTTTGGCGATGAAGGATGAGAATAAAGCAAAGGCGCATCTGCTAGTGAAGAAACAGTCAGAATTGGCAAAATTATTTGAAATGGGGGAATATCACGAGGTATCCAGTGATCTTGACTTAGCTATTGCAGAAAAGGATGCGGATCGAACGATAGAAACAATGGAGAAAATCCTCGCCAGTGTTGCTAAAATCAACGATTTCACCCATTCAACGTTGTATGAACACATGACATTTAAGGAAATCGACAGCAACTTCGTTAACGAACTTTACGAGAATTTATTCCGCATGTTTAGTGATGAAGAAACCTTTTCTTGGTTGAAGACGAATGAACGATGGCAAGTGTTGGTAGGCAAGAGCAGATAAAGAAAGCGTGCTTTTCCAGTAATAAAAATCGACACAAGAACTGTTCCAATTAGTCATAAAAGACATGCAAGTTCTTCCAATAGGTAAAGTAAGAACAAGATAAAATGAGCAAATAAGTGTTAGTTAATTTGACGGCAATGTATTTGGTTAATCATTCAGGAAATCTTCTTGCTATTTTTACAGATCATTGAAACGCTTCATTATCTCTTGCTGTTTGGTAGGGTGTACCGGGGATTATCCAATGCTTAAGAGACAAAAAAGCGTTAAGTTTTGTAGCTGAAATCTATAATTGACAACCTTGCTAATCACCCTAATAAAAACATTTTTTCAGATAATTTTGAGATAGGAATAAAAAGCAGCTCATCAGTAGGTGAGCTGCTTTTTGTGTTGTTTTCTTATGCATCTGCCTCTTCCGACAGCTGAATCAGTAAGTCTTTGATCACATCATAAACTGCGGCTGTTTCTGGGTAGGGGCTTTGGACGTTCTGGATAATAAACAGGTCTCGGTAACGGTATTCTGGGGCTAGTTCTTGCCAATTCAATGTGTCTGTGAGGGCAAGTTTGGAAATGATCGACTTGCCGATGTTATTCTCCAGTAGTGCTAGAATCATTTCGCTATTGTTGGCTTTAATGATCTGCGGGTTCAAATGATTCGAGTAAAGATACGTTTCATTGATATAGTACATTCCGGAATCATTCTCTCTGAGGATCCAGAAATCGGAATCAATATCTCCTGCTAGAACAAGTTCGTCTTTATAGACGAACTCTTTTTGGATCAAAGGAGAGACGATGGCTTTTTCGATCAGTCCGATATGGGCTTTGTTGGCTTCCACGGCATCAATGACTTCCTGAGAATTCATGATTTTGATTTCGAAAGCAATGAATGGAAAGTGTTCGATCAGCTGGCCCATGATCGTTGGGAGTAGGTGAACACCAGTTGTATTGGAGCAAGCCAATACGCAGTCCGTCTTGAAATTTTTGGCATTTTTAGCTTGTGCAAAGACACTAGCTAACGAATTTAACGAATCCACCACTTTAGGGTACAAGAATTCTGCTTGTTTCGTGGGTAGAATCAATTGTTTTCCTTTGCGTTCAAAGAGTTTGAACCCTAACTCGGTCTCCAATTTTTGAATTTGGACGGAGATGGTTGGCTGGGTCTTAAACATTTGTTTGGCGGCAACACTAAAATTCCTAGTTTCATAAACGACAACGAATGTTTTTAATAGTTCAAACAAAAGAATCCCACCTTTTTCTATTAATATAATTTATAACGGATATATAAAATCGTTATTTTACAAATAGTTAATTCGTGGTTATATTATAGATGACTACAAAAGATAACACAAGTACGATAGAAATTTTTAATCGTTCAGAAAGGATGGATCAATGAATCAAGCACTAAAAAATTTTTTGAATGCAATTCCGATACCTATTTGTGGGTTGATTTTAGGAACGGTTTCGTTAGGAAATTTATTGTTTGCCGAAGGGTTCGAAGCAATCGGCAATATCTTTTGTTTGATTGGTATTTTGATTATGGGATTGTTCCTTCTTAAGCTGTTTTTCACATTTAAACACACATTAGCGGATTTGAAAAATCCGATCATCGCTTCTGTTGCACCTACTTTTACCATGTCTTTGATGGTGATCTCGGTAGTGTTGGAGCGAGTATTTCCTAATTTACTGATGAATGACTTGCTATGGCTGACATCAATCGGGTTGCATTTGGGTCTCATGACTTATTTTGTTGTCGTTCATATTTTACCTGTCGACATTACGTTGGAATATGTGTATCCAAGCTGGTTTATTACTTTTGTCGGCATTGGAGTGATTCCAAATACATCAGCAGTCTTTATCAAAGAGCTTGGGGAAATCGTTGTATGGATTGCACTGGTTCTATATTTTGCTCTACTACCAGTGATTCTAAAACGAATTATGTTCCAAAAGATGACAGAAGCTTCAGCAGTACCTTTGATCACAATTTTGACCGCCCCTGGCTCCCTTTGTTTAGCTGGCTATCTGTCAGTCTTTAAAGAAGGATCGGCTTTATTTGTAGCTTTGATGCTGGTATTGTCCCAAGCAATTTATTTCTGCGTGGTATTTTACATGAAAAAAATGCTGGAAGTTGGCTTTTATCCAAGTTATGCAGCCTTCACATTCCCATTAGTCATTTCAGCAACAGCAATGTTCAAGTCTTCTCAATTCTTTATGGATCGCCCAATTTTATTTGGAGTGACTGAGTTATTGAGTATAGTTGAAACAGTATTAGCTATCGCAATGGTTTGCTATGTATTGCTGAAATACTTCGTTCATTTGTATAGTCAGACAAAGAGTTTGATCGCAGATCATGAATGTTAAGGTATTAATGGACGTGTCTTTGTAAGTTCGAGTAAGAAAATTGTTGTTATTGCGGGATAAATGAAAGTCATATTGTTTCTAAATAATAAAAAAGGATGTGGGTTCATATGAGAAATACAAGTAGAAAAGTAGTTGTCGTTGGAACTGGATTTGTAGGAACAAGTATTGCTTACTCAATGATCAACCAAGGACTGATCAATGAATTGGTTTTGATCGATGTGAATCGTGAAAAGGCGGAAGGAGAAGCACTAGACTTATTAGACGGCATGTCATGGGCACAGGGAAATATTAAAGTTTGGGCTGGAGACTATACTGATTGTCAGGATGCAGATATCGTTGTAATCACAGCCGGTGTCAATCAAAAACCAGGACAAACACGGTTGGAACTAATCGACGTCAACGCGGGGATCATGACCAGTGTCGTAAGAGAAGTGATGGGGTCAGGTTTCGATGGGATTTTAGTCATTGCTTCTAACCCTGTGGATGTATTGACGCACGTGGCTTGGCAAGCGTCAGGTCTACCAAGCAACCGTGTCGTTGGAACTGGGACAACTCTTGATACAACGAGATTCCGGAAAGAGCTAGCAGCAAAATTGCAGATTGATCCCCGAAGTATCCATGGCTACATCATTGGTGAACATGGGGATTCCGAGGTAGCTGTCTGGTCTCATACAACTGTAGGGGGAAAACCACTATTAGAGTTCATTGTCAAAAACAACCGATTGACTGTCGAAGATTTGACAACCATTTCTGATCGGGTGAAAAATAGCGCTTATGAGATCATCAATCGTAAAAAAGCCACCTTCTATGGTATCGGTATGAGTGTTGCCAGAATCGTTCGAGCAATCTTGAACAATGAGCAAGCAGTATTGCCTGTCTCTGCCTATCTCGATGGGGAATACGGCGAAAAGGATCTATTTACAGGTGTCCCTTCGGTGGTTGACCAAGGAGGGGTGCGGGAAATCATTGAGCTGAATATCGACCCAGCCGAGCAGCAAAAATTTGCCCAATCCTGCAGCCAACTTAGAGAAGTGATCCAATCACTGGACAAAACGACTCATTGAGAAAGGAGAGATGCTATCACTATCGGCGATCATCCGCCAAAGTAATTGGTCAGTCGTTTCTCTCTCATAACAAATGACTATTTCCAAAAGGTAGTAGAATGGCGCAACGATTGTTCAGCCGATAAGACCACGATTAGTTGAAAATGAATTCCTTAGTTAATTGATAAGCCGTAATAGAAAAAGAGCAGCGCGAATCAACTCGAGCTGCTCTTTTTTGCTTACTTTGTTGGTAGAAAGATTCTTGGTTTATTCGTGGTATTTATCCAATAGTAGTGTACTGCTGCTTTTCTTGTTTGGCATGATAGGCTTCTACAGCAAGAATGGCTTGCTGGAACATCTCGCGAGTGATGGGATAGGGTACATGAACAATGTCGTTGGTAGTCATGGCTTTATCTAAGATGGCTTCCAAGTCCGATTGGGCATTGAGGTGCATGTCAGCCAAACAGACGGGCAGCTTGTTTTCTTTCATAAAAGCATAGACTCGTTGAAAGAGTTCGGTTTGCTGATCCATCATCAACAATGCTAGAACGCCGTAGCTGACAGAAGCCCCATGCAGATAATTCTCCATTTTTTCCAGAACAGTCGTACCATAATAGAACGAATGGGCCATGGCAGAATTGTAGTCATTGATGACTAAGACAGATACTAACCCGGTGGTCACGATGATATCTGAGACGACTTGTTGGATGGCATCCGAGGGGCGATTGGCGGCACTGTCTTTCAACGCTTGCGTGCCGTAGGTCAATAAGCGCTCCGTGCACATTTTGCTGATCTGAATGCCTAATGCATCGGTATGATCCAATTGATCCCCTCTGGAAGAAAAAGTGGCTTCGATTTCTTTCGATAAGGCGTCACCGATGCCGGCCCACAGGTAACTATCTGGCGCTGCGGCGATAATGGCTGTATCAATAAAGGCATGGACCGGCGGTTTTGAAGGAAAGAACAAGCCATGCATTTCGCCTGCTTCGGTGTAGATCACACATACGGCTGTAACGGGAGAACAATTTGAGCCAATCGTCGGAAATGTGAAGACGGGCTTGGCTAATTTCTCACCCACGACTTTGACGGTATCACACACACGCCCGCCACCGACGGCAAATAAGATCTCCGCTGCTTGGACACTTTCTTCCTGCAGTAAGCGTGAAACATTTTCATAGGTAGAATTTCCACCATACCATAGGCTGTCAATGACGAATACGTCTTGTGTCAAGGCAGACTTGATTTTGTGCTCTGCTTTCGCTAGTGCTGTTTTTCCACCAATCAGAACAGCTTTTGTCCCATAACTTTTAACGATATCATTTACTTTTTCGTAAGCGTCTGTTCCGATCGTATAATTTGGCAAAAAGATACTTTGACTCATATTGTTTTCCTTCTTTCTTTGCGACGATATTCGCTAATATTGGTCCTGTGATTTGATGAATGATCATGCCAACAGCAGCTGGAGTAACGGCAGCAGCGATCGTGGCGAAATGGGCATTCGCTAAGGAGATGGCTAATCCGGTATTTTTCATTCCTAATTGAAACATGATCGACTTGGCCTGTTGGTCACTGACACCTAGTAGGCGGCTAATCCCGTAGCCTGCACCGTAACCGATAAGATTATGCAACAAGACAAGGAAGATGACGATTATTCCAGACTGAACGATCACTGCCCCATTTTTCGCCACGGTTCCTGCAACGATCAAAAGGATGCTGACGGAAGAGACTAAAACAAAAGCCTGCATCCACGCATCGATATAGTTGACAATAAGCTTGTGGACGATGATCCCTAAAAGAATCGGCAGTAGTACCATCTGCAAAACCGACAAAAGCATGGCGAAAAATGAGATTTCTGTATACTGTCCAGCTAAAAAATAGACAAGAAAAGGGGTCACCACCGTTGCCATTAGCGTGGAGATAGTGGTCAAAGAGACCGTCAATGCGACATCTCCCTTGCCGATGAAGGTCATCACGTTGCTGGCGGTTCCTCCTGAAACAGAACCCAGCAAGACAAAACCGATGATCAGTCCGGAGGATAATCCGAAAAGCTGTGCCAAGCCATAAGCAACAAGCGGGCTGATGGTAAATTGGATCAATAAACCTAAAAGAAAAGCTTTTGGCTGAATCACCACCATTTTAAAAGCAGTGACATTTAACGTCATTCCCATACAAAACATGATGATGCTTAGTAACGTTGTTGTGCGCGTAGGTATCCACAAAAATGGTTGGGGAAACAGGTAGGAGATCAGCATCAAAAGGACCATGAGATAAATCAGGTATTTATTCACAAATTTGGCAATCGAATTTATTGTATTCATTAAGACTTTCCTTCCATCTTGACGTAAAGGGACTAGCAATCCTATCACCGTTTCCAACACCTGAGATGCTGCGGATCAGAGGAATCAATAGAAAACCAGCACAGCTACCAGCAAAAGTTTTCAACAAGCAAAGCTTTAAAAAGGGTATAAAAAAACATTCCACCCAAGAAGATTCTCTGTTCTTCTGGTGCAATGTGAATAGGGACTCTTTGAATAAAATACTCAAACAGTCCCGACTATAATAATAAAATAATTGCCTTTCTTCTACTAACAGTCATTCAATCACTTCCTTTGTTTAAATTTTCAGAATATTTAAATTGTTTTATTTAGTGTACAAAATAGTTTGGAATCTGTCAAAGGAAAAATAAGATTTTTGCTAATAAAGGAAATTAGAGACGGGATGAGAGAAAAAAGCTCAGAAGCGCGGACATCTTCTAAGCCTTTTTTCAGTGAAAGTAAAACTTTTCTAGGGTTTCAGTCTGCTTGAGAGGTTCAGATAAATCGAGGGGTTCTGTTGCAAAGTTTTAAATCTACTATCAGATAAGGTAGAATAATAGAAAAAGATAGCAGGAGGAATGACGATGAGTCATTTTAAAGGAAAGCAATTTCAGCAGGATGTGATTATTGTAGCCGTGGGCTAC
>OCAE01000639.1_pt1 | contig 20525 bp, 24 predicted proteins | sample 1495581 | NCBI WGS metagenome assembly OCAE01 (sample SAMEA2580278, study PRJEB22360) | human gut metagenome | biome: human gut; feature: human-associated habitat; material: faeces | place: Denmark | collected 2008/2010 | reverse complement strand
GCGAGGGGCCATACCTGCTTCATGTCTCAATCGACGAACTTGAGAATGTCTGGCCACTGGTGCCGCCCGGCGCCAGCAATTCTGAAATGCTGGAGAAATTATCATGATGCAACATCAGGTCGCCGTAGAAGCTCGCTTTAATCCGGAAACACTGGAACGCGTATTACGTGTGGTACGCCATCGTGGTTTTCAGGTGTGCGCCATGAATATGGGCTCCGCTCGGGACGCGCAGAATATAAATATTGAATTGACCGTTGCCAGTCCGCTGTCGGTCGACTTACTGTTTAGTCAGTTAAGTAAGCTGGTCGATGTGGCACATGTTGCCATCTGCCAGAGCACAACCACATCACAACAAATCCGCGCGTAAGCGCAACAGGAAGAAGAAATGACGACGAAAAAAGCTGATTACATTTGGTTCAATGGCGAGATGGTTCGTTGGGAAGAGGCGAAAGTTCACGTGATGTCCCACGCGCTGCACTACGGTACGTCTGTATTTGAAGGCATCCGTTGCTATGACTCGCACAAAGGCCCGGTGGTGTTCCGTCATCGCGAACATATGCAGCGCCTGCATGATTCAGCCAAAATTTATCGTTTCCCGGTCTCCCAGAGTGTGGATGAGCTGATGGAAGCCTGCCGTGAGGTGATCCGTAAAAACAACCTGACCAGCGCCTATATTCGTCCACTGGTGTTTGTTGGCGATGTGGGGATGGGCGTGAATCCACCTCCGGGATACACCACTGACGTCATTATCGCCGCGTTCCCGTGGGGTGCGTACCTGGGTGCCGAAGCGCTGGAACAAGGGATCGATGCGATGGTTTCCTCGTGGAACCGTGCCGCGCCAAACACAATCCCGACGGCGGCAAAAGCGGGGGGGAACTACCTCTCGTCACTGCTGGTAGGTAGCGAAGCTCGTCGTCATGGCTATCAGGAAGGCATCGCGCTGGATGTGAATGGCTACATTTCTGAAGGCGCCGGTGAAAACCTGTTTGAAGTAAAAGACGGTGTGCTGTTTACCCCGCCATTTACCTCTTCCGCGCTGCCGGGGATCACCCGTGACGCTATCATCAAACTGGCGAAAGAACTGGGTATTGAAGTCCGCGAGCAGGTTCTGTCCCGCGAATCCCTGTATCTGGCGGATGAAGTGTTCATGTCCGGTACAGCGGCGGAAATCACCCCGGTTCGCAGCGTTGACGGCATCCAGGTAGGCGAAGGCCGCTGTGGACCTGTCACCAAACGCGTCCAGCAAGCTTTCTTCGGTCTGTTTACTGGCGAAACCGAGGACAAATGGGGCTGGTTGGATTCAGTAAACCAATAACAAAATTAATATTTCCCCCAAATAATTCACGTTGCAGGAAGGCGGCAACGCAGCGAGTTCCCAGGAGCTTACTTTAGTAAGTGACTGGGATGAGCGAGGCAGCCAACGCACCTGCGGCGTGAAGTATATAGGGGGAAAGACAGACGGGAGTTAATCAAGCATGCCTAAGTACCGTTCCGCCACCACTACTCATGGCCGCAATATGGCAGGAGCCCGCGCGCTGTGGCGCGCAACCGGAATGACCGATGCCGATTTCGGCAAACCGATCATTGCCGTCGTGAACTCATTCACCCAGTTTGTGCCAGGGCACGTGCATTTGCGCGATCTCGGTAAGCTGGTCGCTGAACAGATTGAAGCATCGGGCGGCGTGGCTAAAGAGTTCAACACCATTGCCGTGGATGATGGTATCGCCATGGGCCACGGGGGCATGCTTTATTCACTGCCGTCGCGCGAACTGATCGCTGATTCGGTGGAGTACATGGTGAATGCCCATTGCGCCGATGCAATGGTCTGTATTTCCAACTGCGACAAAATCACCCCGGGGATGCTGATGGCCTCTCTGCGCCTGAACATTCCGGTGATCTTTGTTTCCGGTGGTCCGATGGAGGCCGGGAAAACCAAGCTTTCTGACAAAATTATCAAGCTCGATCTGGTTGATGCCATGATTCAGGGAGCGGACCCGAAAGTCTCTGACGATCAGAGCAATCAGGTTGAACGCTCTGCCTGCCCGACCTGCGGCTCCTGTTCCGGGATGTTTACCGCGAACTCGATGAACTGCCTGACCGAAGCGCTGGGCCTGTCGCAGCCGGGTAACGGCTCGCTGCTGGCGACCCATGCCGACCGTAAGCAGTTGTTCCTCAATGCCGGTAAACGCATTGTTGAACTGACCAAACGTTATTACGAGCAGGATGACGCCTCTGCGCTACCGCGCAATATTGCCTGCAAGGCGGCGTTTGAAAATGCGATGACGCTGGATATCGCGATGGGCGGCTCCACCAATACTGTTCTGCACCTGCTGGCAGCGGCGCAGGAAGCGGAGATCGACTTCACGATGAGTGATATCGACAAGCTGTCCCGTAAAGTGCCGCAGCTGTGCAAAGTGGCGCCGAGTACGCAGAAATACCACATGGAAGATGTTCACCGTGCGGGCGGCGTGTTGGGGATTCTGGGCGAACTGGATCGTGCGAGCCTGTTGAACCGGGACGTGAAAAACGTGTTGGGGCTGACGCTGCCGCAAACCCTTGAGCAGTACGACATCACGGTGACGCAAGATGATGCCGTGAAGCAGATGTTCCGCGCGGGTCCGGCGGGTGTTCGCACCACAGAAGCGTTCTCACAGGATTGCCGCTGGGACTCGCTGGATGACGATCGCGCCGAAGGCTGTATCCGCTCGCTGGAACATGCTTACAGCAAAGACGGTGGCCTGGCGGTACTTTACGGTAACTTCGCGGAAAATGGCTGCATTGTCAAAACTGCCGGCGTGGATGACAGCATTCTGAAATTCACTGGCCCGGCCAAAGTGTATGAAAGCCAGGATGAGGCGGTTGACGCGATCCTCGGCGGCAAAGTGGTGGCAGGCGACGTGGTCGTAATCCGCTACGAAGGGCCAAAAGGCGGGCCAGGCATGCAGGAAATGCTCTACCCGACGACTTTCCTTAAATCGATGGGCCTCGGCAAAGCGTGTGCGCTGGTCACCGACGGTCGTTTCTCTGGTGGCACCTCCGGCCTCTCCATTGGTCACGTTTCACCGGAAGCGGCCAGCGGCGGTAATATCGCGATCATTGAAGATGGCGACATGATTGCTATTGATATTCCAAACCGTGGCATTCAGCTGCAGTTGAGCGATGCGGAAATTGCTGCGCGTCGTGAAGCGCAGGAAGCTCGCGGCGACAAAGCCTGGACACCGAAAGATCGTCAGCGCCAGGTGTCGTTTGCGCTGCGCGCCTATGCCAGCCTGGCGACCAGCGCCGATAAAGGCGCGGTACGCGATAAATCGAAACTTGGAGGCTGATGATGGCCGAATCACAACCTCTGTCAGCTGCCCCGGAAGGGGCAGAATATCTGCGCGCGGTGCTCCGCGCGCCGGTATACGAAGCAGCGCAGGTGACACCGCTGCAAAAAATGGAAAAGCTTTCGTCGCGCCTTGATAACGTGATTCTTGTGAAGCGTGAAGACCGACAGCCGGTTCACAGCTTCAAGCTTCGCGGTGCTTACGCGATGATGGCGGGGCTGACCGAGGCGCAAAAAGCTCACGGGGTGATCACCGCGTCTGCGGGCAACCATGCCCAGGGCGTGGCGTTCTCTTCCGCTCGTCTGGGCGTGAAGGCACTGATCGTGATGCCTGTTGCGACGGCGGATATCAAAGTCGATGCCGTTCGTGGTTTCGGCGGCGAAGTGCTGCTGCATGGTGCAAACTTTGATGAAGCAAAAGCGAAAGCGATTGAACTGTCGCAGCAGCAGGGTTTTACCTGGGTTCCACCGTTCGATCATCCCATGGTGATCGCCGGTCAGGGGACGCTGGCGCTGGAATTGCTCCAACAGGATGCTCATCTCGATCGCGTGTTTGTGCCGGTTGGCGGCGGCGGTCTGGGGGGGGGCGGCGGGGGGTCAAACAGGTTGCGGTGGAGGCGGAAGACTCCGCCTGTCTGAAAGCGGCGCTCGAGGCGGGGCATCCGGTCGATCTTCCCCGCGTCGGCCTGTTTGCAGAAGGCGTGGCGGTGAAGCGCATTGGGGATGAAACCTTTCGTCTGTGTCAGGAATATCTCGACGACATCATCACCGTGGATAGCGATGCGATTTGCGCGGCGATGAAAGACCTGTTTGAAGATGTGCGCGCAGTGGCAGAGCCTTCCGGCGCGCTGGCGCTGGCGGGAATGAAAAAGTACGTTGCCCAGCACAACATTCGCGGCGAACGTCTGGCGCATATCCTTTCCGGCGCTAACGTCAACTTCCACGGCCTGCGCTATGTTTCTGAGCGTTGCGAACTGGGCGAACAGCGCGAAGCGCTACTGGCGGTAACCATTCCGGAAGAAAAAGGTAGCTTCCTGAAGTTTTGCCAGTTGCTGGGCGGTCGCTCGGTTACCGAGTTTAACTATCGCTTTGCCGATGATAAGAACGCCTGTATTTTTGTCGGCGTTCGGCTGAGCAGGGGCATGGAAGAACGCACTGAGATCCTGAATCTGCTGCGCGACGGCGGCTATAGCGTGGTCGATCTCTCCGACGACGAAATGGCAAAACTGCACGTGCGCTACATGGTTGGTGGGCGTCCCTCTAAGCCGCTACAGGAGCGCTTATTCAGCTTCGAGTTTCCGGAATCTCCAGGCGCGCTGCTCAAGTTTTTGCATACGCTGGGCACCCACTGGAATATCTCATTATTCCATTACCGCAGTCACGGCACGGATTATGGCCGTGTACTGGCTGCGTTTGAACTGGGCGAGCACGAACCGGATTTCGAAACGCGACTGCAAGAACTGGGTTATGAGTGTCACGACGAAACAAATAACCCGGCATTCCGCTTTTTCCTCGCGGGTTAAGTGCTGCAGAACGAGGGATAACCTGAGTGGTTATCCCTCGCCATTTATTTTTCCCCTCTCTTTACCTTCTGCGTTGAATATTTTTGTTGTTAATGAATCTCTACCATAAAAATGTGATGTAATTCATAATAAAAAGCTCACCATGTTGCGCCAGACTTAGCTCATCTTTTGGGGGCAATACTCATCGCTTAACCATCGTTCCTGAATTAATATTGTCCTCAGTTAATTTTTAGCAGTTAGAGAGGATATTCGGATGAAAACGGATATAGTGAATGAGAATGAGCAGGAATGTGAATATTTTATGCCTCAACTCACGTTTCTCAATAAGCATTACAGTAATGCCACTGATTTTTTTTCTTCTATATTTTTATTGTTGAAAGAGAAAGGTTACGTCCGCGACTCTTTTCTTGACGCCATTCTTACTCGAGAGCAATTGTATCCTACAGGTCTACCTACGTCGCCAGTGGCCATTGCACTCCCTCATACTGACCCGCAACATATTCTTCATCCCTTTATCTCTGTGACACGTTTATCGCACCCCATCGCCTGGCAAGAAATGGGGAATGACGATAACACGCTCTATATTCAGTTTATTGTCCTTCTGGGTTTTATTGACCACAGCAGTCACTTGACTGCGCTGCAAAAGTTGATGGATTGCCTTGCTGATGAAGAGGTCGTCCAGGCGCTATGTGAAATAGACGATGTAGAGACCTTTCTCTGTACTCTCACATCAAGACTGCAATTAAATAAGGATTTATGAGATGAAAAAAGTCATTGTTGCATGTGGAAGCGGCGTTGCGACCTCACAGACAGTTGCCAGTAAAGTGATGCGCTTATTGAATGAACGCAATCAGTCGCACATTAAAGTTGAAGTTGTTGATCTTAAATCGCTCGAGAGCCATATCAAAGATAGTGCTGCTTATATTGCTATTACTAAAGTCGATAAACAATATCCTATCCCCGTGATTAACGGTATTGCATTTTTGACCGGTATGGGTATGGAGCAAGAATTACAAAAGATCATTGATGCCTGTAAATAAGGCGTAGCTCTTTAATCCGTATAATTATTTTTAGTGGGGAAGTGCTATGGACTTTCTTGGTGTAGTCATAAATTACATTCTGAATTTAGGTGCGCCGGTTTTTGTGCCCTTTATTATGCTGTTAGCCGGGTTGGTGGTACGGATGAAATTCCGTGATGCTGCTTCGGCAGCGATTACGCTGGGCGTGGCGTTTGTGGGAATGAGTATGCTGATCGGTTTTATGGTCGATGCTATCGGCGTTGCCGCACAAACCATGATGAATCGTACTGGTCTGGAACTGAGTATCGTTGATGGCGGCTGGACGACGATGGCGAATATTTCCTGGGCCTGGCCTTACGCTTTCGCCATGTTCCCACTTCAGGTTGGCGTGAACATTGTGATGCTGATGCTGAACAAGACCAATACGTTTAACGCGGATCTCTGGAATGTCTGGGGAAAAATTTTCACCGCCTTTATCGTCGTCAGCGTCACCACCCCGCTGTTCGGCGCTGCCTGGAGCCTGGCATTAGCATTCCTCATTGCCGCCTTCCAGATTATCGTTGAACTTAACGCTGGGGACATTCACCAACACCGTATAGAAAAACTAACGGGTATACCCGGAGTGACCTGTACTCACCGTATGGTGTTCTTTGGCGCGATTTACTATCCGTTCGATCTGTTGCTGCGTAAAATCCCGGTATGTAATAAACCTATGGACGCCACGGCACTGCGCACCAAAGTAGGGGTGTTCGCGGAAAACCACATTATCGGTTTTATTCTGGGGATCTTGTTCGGGATTATTGCGGGCTACAGTGTAGCGAAAACGCTGACGCTGGGCGTCCAGGCTGCCACGGCACTTGTACTGTTCCCGATGATTTCTAAGCTCTTTATGCAAGCGCTGTCACCGATCTCAGAAGCGATCAGTGATTACATGAACAAGAAATTCTCTGGGCGTAAGTTGTTTGTCGGAATTGACTGGCCGTTTATGGGAGGGGCCAGTGAAATCTGGTTCGCCATTATTGTTGCCATTCCTTTCACACTCATCTGGGCGTTAATTCTGCCCGGCAATAAGATTTTACCCTTCGCCGGTATTATCAATATTTCCCTGATCGTCCCGGCCTATCTGGTGACGAGGGGTAATACCTTGCGCATGGTGATCCTGAGTATTATTGGCGTACCGTTCTTCTTGTTTGTCGGGACGCAGTTCGCCCCAATGATCACCGAACTGGGACAAGCAACAAAGGCGATTACTATTCCGGCGGGTCAACTTATTTCAAACAGCTCAATTGATGCACCGGTCTTTACCTACGCCTTTTCTTTCTTGTTTAAATTCCTTGAAGGCAACCTTGTTCCGCTGATTTTCGCCATCTGGTGGGGATGCGGCTACTTCTTCTACTCGCGCGAATTACGCCGTGAAAGCAGCCTGGCGCAGCAGGAAGCCGAGCAGCAGGAGAAGATTCAACAAGCGTAACACGGGATTTTTTCTCCCTGTCCGGCGGCAGAATCCGTTGCCGGACTTTCTCATCTCAGGAGAGTCGACATGGCTATGGATAAACGCGTCGTAGCGGTTCTGGACGCCATCGTGAACGAGCCCGGCATTACGGGGACGAAACTTGAAGAGCAGTTTCGCCTGACGCGAAAGCAATTAAGCTATACGTTGAAGAAGGTGAATGACTATCTGGAATCAAACCATTTTGATCGTATCAATCGTCTGAAAACCGGGAAGTTGCATATCCCGCGCCATGTGATTGAGCATTTTCGACAGAATCAGACCGCGCAAACCGATCATCGTTATCTCTTTTCAGAAGAAGAACGCGGGCAAATGATCATTTTCATGCTGCTGACGCGTAGCGAAAGACTGTCGCTACTGCACCTCTCTTCATCGCTGGGGGTGAGTCAGAACACCATCATTACTGACCTGAAAAAGGTGCGTCTGGAGGTGATGACGCACAGTCTGGAGATTAGCTATGACCGGGGTAATGGTTACCATATTCTTGGTGAGGAACTGGAGAAACGCTATCTTCTGCTGAACTGCCTGCGTCGAGTGCTGGAAATTCCAGTCGCGAAAAATATCATTGCGCAATACAACAATGTGATGAGTGAGCATCTGGAAAAGGTGGGGCAAATTTTTAGTGAAATTGAGAAGCGATTTAAAATTCAATTTACCGACCGTCAACTTCAGGAATTGATCTATTTTATCAGTTTTGTCCTGCACCGAATTAAATCCGGTAAACACCTGGTCACAATTCCAGGCAGTTATGCTGATATTATTCGCAGCAGAGAGTTTACCCTGATGCAAAGTGTTGTTAGTAAAATAAATATTAATAGTGATAATGAACTTATTTTTCTTACAGCATTGATCCAAAGCTCTAATATTCAGAGTATCGCCGATAAATACTTTCATCTTGATACTATCTTGCTGGAAAGTGTAGTTGCAGTGGTTGATAGCTTTGAAAAAATAAGCTGTGTCACGATTAAAGAGAAAAATGAACTCATTGAAAAAATCTATCAGCACTGGAAGCCTGCCTATTATCGCATCCGTTATCATTTGCCTAATACCAGCAGTGTTTATGATCTGGTCGTAAAAGAATTTAGCCATCTGCACGAGATGGTGCGCCGTGCGGCAGTTCCGTTTGAGAAGCTATTACACTGCGTCATTCCCGATGAGGAGATGGCTTTTCTGACGGTGCTGTTTGGTGGTTGGCTGACGCGTGAAGGTGTTATCCACCAAATTAATTTACAGAAAACAGCGGTGGTGATGTGTGAAAATAGCGCGACCATCTCAACTTATCTGTTTTTGACGTTGCAGGTACTGTTCCCGGAACTGCACTTTACCCATGTGTTGTCCCGACGCGAGTTTGAGCGCTACACCGGGCATTATGATGTGGTCTTCTCCACCACTCATCTGAATACCAGCAAAATCGTTTTTGTGGTAAATCCATCCATCAGCAACATCCATAAAAGCGCCTTTCGCAACCACGTGATCAGTGCGCTACAGGGCGTAGACCCAAACATTATCCAGATTGAACAGCTACTGCTGATTTTCGAGCGCTTTGGCAACATCATCGATCACAAAGGACTGCAGAGGGCGCTTGCCAGCTATATCTACGATGAGAATAACACCGCCAACGCGGTAGGCAGCATGGAGCCACCGACGCCGTCGCTGACCGATTTGCTCACGAAAGAACACGTCCAGTTTGTCGCTGAACTACCCGACTCCTGGCAGATGGCAATAACTCTTGCTTCGGAATCTTTGTTGCGCTCTGGAGTGATTGAGTCACGCTACGTGCAGATCATGCTGCGCAAAATTACCGAGGAGCAACCCTGGATCATGCTGGCCGACGGGGTAATTATTGCCCACGCAGGCGTTGATGATGGCGCGCTGGATACCGGCATGGCGCTATTACGCCTGCCCTATAAGATTGCTATTGCCGATTATATGCAGGCCGATATTATCATCGTCCTCGCCACCCATAATCCGCAAAAGCACCTTAAGGCGCTTGCGCAATTAAATGAATTTCTTGAGTTCTATGATGGCGGAAATGTTATTCGCCGTGCGTTGGATGAATATGCGCTAATTAATGAATTAGTCCACCATCATTAAATATTAAAACTCTGCTGCAGTTTCTCGCTGCAGCGATATATCACGGCAATGGTTGTCGCGATAGCGCTCGCCCTTACCATCTGACACAGGATAAATATTATGTTAGAGATTCAGAAAAAACACGTCGTTGAAATGGCCAGAACCGCTCAACAGTGGGGATTATGTAAACATAAAGCGGGTAATTCCAGCGTAAGAGATAAAGACTCAGGGCTTATTCTGGTGACCCCGACCACCCTCGATAAAATGCAGCTAACCCCCAGAGATATTGTCGTGATGGACGTTGAGGCGAACGTGATTGAAAGTGAAGCCGGTTTACGCCCAACCAGTGAATGTCTGATGCATATTGAGATCTATAAGGCGCGACCAGACATTTTCGCCATTTCCCATACACACTCCCTCTATGCTACCTCATTTGCCGTGCTGAATAAGCCTATCCCGGCAGTGGTGTATGAATGTGCAATCCTCAATCTGAAAGATGGGATGATCCCAGTGGCGCCATATGGTCGCCCGGGCACGCTCGCATTGTCGACCAGCGTGATTGAACCGATTAAACGTGCCGACGCTATTCTGATGGAAAAACATGGCGCTATTGGCGTGGACAAAGATCCGTATGAGGCCGTGCTGAAATCTGCCTACCTCGAAGAGATGGCGCAGATTTATTACCACGCGCTGGTTATTAACGGGGGTAAAGAGCCGGAGTCCTTCGCTGCGGAAGAGTTGCAGCGCTGGGCGTACCCGTCACAGATTAAATTTGTCCGCTAATGACGTCCCCGCCCGCCGGGCGGGAAATTCATGGAGAGAACGCATGAAAAAATTTATCAATCAGGCAGAGGATTTTATTCCGGAGATGCTGGAAGGTATTTATCTGGCGCACCCTGACCGCTTCGGTTTCGTTAATGACGATCGGCACTGTCTGGTGACCGCGCGCCCGGTACCGGGAAAGGTCGGCATCATCACCGGTGGAGGTTCCGGACACTTGCCGTTGTTTCTGGGGTATGTCGGTCGGGGGATGCTGGACGGTTGCGCGATTGGCGATGTGTTCCAGTCACCCTCACCGGAGCAGATTCTGGCCGTCACTCAGGCGGTGGATAGCGGCGCGGGCGTGCTTTACCTTTACGGCAACTACAATGGCGATATTTTTAATTTTGACATCGCGGCGGAAATGGCCGACATGGAGAGCGATATTCGTACCCGTACCGTGGTCGCTGCTGACGACTCGGCTGGTGCGACGTCGGGGGGCGGGGTCCACGACGTCGGGCAGCGAAGGGGTGATAACGCGACGCGGCGTGGCAGGGATTTTCTTTGTCTACAAATGCGCAGGGGCGGCGGCGGCCAGAATGGATGACCTCAATACGGTACAGCGTATCGCCCAAAAAGCCGGGGATCGCGTGCGTACGCTAGGCGTGGCGCTGTCGCCATGTATCGTCCCGCGAATAGGTAAACCGGGTTTTCACATTGGCGACAATGAGATGGAAATCGGTATGGGTATTCACGGTGAAAGTGGGATCCGTCGTGGACCGCTGCTGAGCGCCGGGAAGGTTGCCGAAGAGATGATGTCCTGGTTGCTGGCCGACTCGCCTTGCCAGCAGGGTGATGAAGTGGCGGTCCTGATTAACGGTCTTGGCGCGACGCCGCTGGAAGAGCTGTATCTGATGTACCGCCATGTGCATCAGATTCTGGCACAGAGCAATATTCGTGTCTTCCGAGTCTGGGTTGGTGAGTTTGCTACGGCAATGGAGATGGCCGGGATGTCCATTAGTCTAATGCCGGTGGATGACGAGCTGAAGTCGCTACTGAATGCCGAAGCCGATACGCCGATGTTCCGGCAGTTATCGGCTTAAGGGGGCGAGATGGTGTTAGATGCTGAGAGCCTGCGCCCGCTTTTTGCCGAGTGGGCCCACGTGATGCAGAGTAACCAACAGGTGCTGACAGAACTGGATAGCGTGGTCGGCGACGGAGATCTGGGGCTGACCATGAGCGATGGTTTTGCGGCGGCGTATGCCTGTGCGCAGCAGAGTGACGAGTGCGATTTGGGGCGCTTTTTTTATAAGGTGGGCAAGGCAATGGCGTCAGCGGTGCCCTCTACGATGGGCACGCTGATGGCCTCTGGCCTGATGCAGGTGGGCAAAGTGCTAAAGGGGCGAGAGACCCTGACTCTGTCAGACGCTGGCGTGTTATTTCAGGCCTGGTTTGACGGCGTACAGCAGCGTGGTAAGGCGCAGCCGGGCGAAAAGACTTTTCTTGACGGTATGGTTCCGGCGCTGGCAGCGCTGCGTTCACCTGCTGCGCCACTGAAACAGGCACGAGAAGCGTTGTGGTTGGCGCAGCAGGGCGTGCAGCAGACCACCACGATGGTGGCTAAGCATGGTCGTGCGGCTATCCACGGTGAGCGTTCCCGATCGTTTGTCGACCCGGGCGCGATGGGCGCCCAGCTTTTGATACAGGGTTATTTTAACTTTGTTCAGGCTATTTGCCCGGCTGACGGGCGGTGAAAAAGGAATTGCTACTATGTTGAAAGAGGTTGTGAGGATCAGTAATCAGCACGGTATTCACGCGCGCCCGGCAGGCGTTCTGGCTAAAGCCTGTGCTCAGTATCAATCACGGATTGAGATGATCTACGACGGCAAAACCATTAAGGGGAAAAGTATCATGAGCATCCTGGGGGCGGGGATCAAAGGAAAAGGTTCGCTGGAGATCATTTGCAGCGGTAGCGATGAAGAAGAAGCGATGGAGAAGCTGAAGATATTGTTTGCTGAAGGTTTTGGTTTTGACTAATGCGTCTCCAGAAACAACCTTAAAAACCGGCATACAGCGCCGGTTTTTTGTTTTCTGTTAACCAGACTAATTGGCGAATTCGGCCATAAACTGCAGAATCAACGCCATCGACACAGCGCCAGGATCGCAATGACCAATGGACCGCTCGCCGAGATTTTTTGCGCGGCCAAAACGTGCGACCATTGCGGAAGTGCTTTCTGCACCTGCCATCGCTGCCTGGGCGCAGTGTGATAACGCTTGCGGTAGCGGCAGGGCAATGTCGATTTCAGCCTGTTCTGATGCAGCAGCCAGAGCATCGACCATGGTTTTATCCCCTGGCTTCGCACCACCACGCTGATGGATAGCGTTACTACCCGCGTTCAGCCACTTTGCCAACGTGGCGGTGTCAAACTCAACACAACCCGTTAATTCTTTCCCTCCCGCGCGGAACAAGGTGCCGAAGATGGCACCGGAAGCGCCACCCATACTGGTCATCAGTCGTGTGCCACTTTTCAGCAGGCATTCCCCGATATCCGTTGGAGAAAAATCTGGAGATGCGAGTTGCGCATGCAGGGCTGTGAAGCCGCGCTTGATACCAATGCCGTGATCGCCGTCGCCAATTACCTGATCGAGCGTGGTCAAGCGAGGCTCGCTGGCGATCATGCCTTCTGATACGTGTCGCAGGCAGGCGATAAATTGTGTGGTGTTCATCTTATTTTCTCCAGCCAGGGGTGCTGATGGGATAGTCGTACAGTCGCTGCATTTCGTCATCCAGACGCAGCATACTGAGCGAAAAACCGGACATTTCCAGTGAGGTACAGAAGTGGCCAACCTGTACGTCATAGGTCGTGATACCACGCTCATTCAGCGCCATACCAACCTTACGGGTTATCACCATCAGTTCGGTGTTGCTTAAGGAGCCCAGATTATTGACGCTGATACAAATCTTATCGCCGCGGGTGAAGGGCAAGTCGGCGCACAACCGTGCGATCATCATCTCGACCAGTTCATCAGTATGTGGCATGGGAATACGGCACAATCCCGGTTCACCATGAATGCCGATACCCAGCTCGATCTCGTTATCCGCCAGCGTAAAGTTAAACGTGTCGGACTGAGGTAGCGCACAGCCGCTGAGCGCCACACCGAGAGTACGTGTATTGTGGTTGGCTTTCTGCGCCAGCGCTTCCAGCGCAGGCAACGAGTAGTGCTCAAACTGCGCCGCCGCCCCTGCCAGTTTGTACAAAAACGCCAGCCCACCGACACCTCTACGGTCGGATATTCTTTCTGGCGGCGCAGAGGCGATATCATCAGTGGCGCGAACAGTACGGCACTCAATGCCCTCTTCCGCCAGAATTTCAGCGGCGATGTCAAAGTTCATGCCATCACCTGAATAGTTGCCGTAGAGGAAAAGCACGCCGTTGCCCTGATGGACGGCGCGGCTGGCTTCGATAATCTGGTCGGGAGAGGGCGAGGTAAAGACCTCGCCCAGCGCGCAGGCATCGATACCACCTTCGCCAACAAATCCAGCAAATGTCGGCCGCCGCTGACAATCACTACCTGCTCATCCTGCGGCATGGTGCGATAAACTGCGCAGTACTCCGGCAAGGTGTGAATTTTTCCCATCCCGACGTACTCCAGCCCCTGCAGGATTTCACTGCGGATATTATCGGTATTATTGAACAGCTTTTTCGGTTTTTGCATCGTCTCACCCTCTCGTAAGGTACTGTTTCTTTAGTGACGATTTTACCTGTGACGCTCGCTCAGCCCTGGTTCCTTTGATACCAATTAATCTCCTGCCTGAGGGGCATGATTTCAGGTTGCTATTTGAGGATTTTCTGGATAGTTATGAGGGAGGTAATAGACATCGTTAAGCGAGGCAAGCAGATGGCTGGACGCTTTCAGGGATTTGCACAGGAAGGGCTGACGTTTCTTCAGCAGGTAAAAATTGAAAACGATAAAACGTGGTTCGAGGAGCACTGTTTTATTTACGATCGCTGCATACTCACGCCGTTTCGGGCACTGGTGGATGACTTAGCGCCGGTGATGTCAGAGATTGATCCGCTACTGGAAACCCGTTCCGCTATCGGCAAAACGCTATCGCGTATTCACCGTGATACCCGTTTTTCCCATGACAAATCGCTTTACCGCAGCCGGATGTGGTTGACCTTCAAACGTTCAGCCAGGAACTGGACCGATGCCCCCGCGTATTTTTTTGAAATCAGCCCGGATACATTGCGTTACGGACTGGGTTATTACAGCGCCAGTAAGCCGACGATGGATCTGTTTCGTCATACGCTGAAACAGCGGCCCACGCAGTTTCTGGAAGTGGCTGACTGTTGTCGGGCGCCGTTTGAGCTGGTGGGGGAGCGCTATAAGCGACTGCTGGTAAAGGATCTTGATCCGACGATTTCCGACTGGTATCACCGTAAATCCTTTGCGGCAATGGCAACGGATACTGATGTGGAAAAACTCTTCCGCGCCGATCTGGTGACGCTGCTGGCTGACGGTTTCCGCCAACTGGAACCGCTGTACCAATGGTTAATGCAGGTAGAAACCCTGAAGCAAATAGACCCGGCGGATCTGTAACCGTTACCGGCCTTCGTCGATTTTCCTCTCGAGGACAATTTTCCAGAATGCATCGATGAGCGGCTCATGCAGCCGCTTTTTCGGTGCGCAGACGCCCAGCTCAAACGGCGTTTTCTCATCGCTACGTTCCAGAATCATCACGCGATTGCGCACCGGTTCGGGGCTGTTTTCCAGTACCACTTCGGGCAACAACGCCACGCCGCAGCCAAGCGCGACCATCGACACCATCGCTTCATGACCGCCCACGGTAGCGTAAATTTGCGGATTGCTGATTTTATGACGACGGAACCACAGTTCAATGCGGCGGCGCACCGGTCCCTGGTCGGCCATGATGAAGGGTACTGTAGACCAGTCGGGTTTCTCCACCGACACCTGATTGCGTACCGGGCAAGGCAGCGCCGGGGCAATGAGCACCACCGCCAGATTTTCCAGCATCGAAAACGCCACCGCGCCGGGCAGTGTCTCCGGCTTTCCGGCAATCGCCAGATCCGCTTCGCCGGTCACTACCTTTTCCATTGCATCGGCGGCGTCGCCGGTGGTGAGCTTTATTTCTACCGAGGGATGTTCAGCGCGAAATCTGTCGAGGATCGGTGGCAGATGGCTATAGGCTGCGGTAACCGAACAGAAGATATGCAATTCTCCCGACAACGACGGGCCTTGCTGATCGAGTGTGTGGCGCAGCTGCTGATACTGCAATAGCGTCTGTTGGGCAAACGTTCGCAGCTCTTCACCCGCTTCGGTCAGCGTGACCGTGCGGTTATCGCGGACAAACAGCGGTTGGCCGAGGTCTTCCTCAAGGCGTTGGATCTGCCGTGATAACGTCGAAGGGCTGACGTGCATGGCCCGCGCGCTGCGGCCAAAGTGGCGGCTTTCCGCCAGATGCAGGAACATTTTCAGATCGCGTAAATCCACGGACTCCACTCCACCTTTTGACATTGCAAATATTGCAACGTGACGTTGTGAATATATCAATTTCCGCAATAAATTTCCTGTTGTAAGGTGGTTTCAATCTCGCAAAACGCGAACCGAACAATAAGACAGTACAACATCACGAGGAATCACCATGGCTAACTACTTCAACACACTGAATCTGCGCCAACAGCTGGCGCAGTTGGGTAAATGTCGCTTTATGGGCCGCGACGAATTTGCCGATGGCGCAAGCTACCTTCAGGGTAAAAAAGTGGTCATCGTCGGCTGTGGCGCGCAGGGCCTGAACCAGGGCCTGAACATGCGTGATTCCGGGCTGGATATCTCTTATGCGCTGCGTAAAGAGGCGATTGCTGAGAAGCGCGCGTCCTGGCGTAAAGCGACGGAAAACGGCTTCAAAGTGGGCACTTACGAGGAGCTGATCCCGCAGGCGGATCTGGTGGTTAACCTGACGCCGGACAAACAGCACTCCGACGTGGTGCGCTCTGTACAACCGCTGATGAAAGACGGCGCGGCGCTGGGTTACTCTCACGGCTTCAACATTGTTGAAGTGGGCGAGCAGATCCGTAAAGACATCACCGTGGTGATGGTCGCGCCGAAGTGTCCGGGTACCGAAGTGCGTGAAGAGTACAAACGTGGTTTCGGCGTGCCGACGCTTATCGCGGTTCATCCGGAAAACGATCCGAAAGGCGAAGGCATGGCGATTGCGAAAGCCTGGGCTGCGGCGACCGGTGGTCATCGTGCGGGCGTACTGGAATCCTCTTTCGTTGCGGAAGTGAAATCGGACCTGATGGGCGAGCAGACCATTCTGTGCGGTATGCTGCAGGCCGGTTCTCTGTTGTGCTTCGATAAGCTGGTGGAAGAAGGCACCGATCCGGCCTATGCCGAAAAACTGATTCAGTTCGGCTGGGAAACCATCACCGAAGCGCTGAAGCAGGGCGGTATCACGCTGATGATGGACCGCCTGTCCAACCCGGCGAAACTGCGCGCTTACGCACTCTCCGAACAGCTGAAAGCGATTATGGCACCGCTGTTCCAGAAACATATGGACGACATCATCTCCGGTGAGTTCTCTTCCGGCATGATGGCGGACTGGGCCAACGACGATAAGAAACTGCTGACCTGGCGTGAAGAGACCGGTAAAACCGCGTTTGAAACCGCCCCGCAGTTTGACGGAAAAATCGGCGAGCAGGAGTACTTCGATAAAGGCGTACTGATGATCGCCATGGTGAAAGCGGGTGTTGAGCTGGCGTTTGAAACGATGGTGGATTCCGGCATCATTGAAGAATCTGCGTACTACGAATCACTGCACGAGCTGCCGCTGATTGCGAACACCATCGCGCGTAAGCGTCTGTATGAAATGAACGTGGTCATTTCTGATACCGCAGAATACGGTAACTACCTGTTCTCTTACGCTTGCGTACCGCTGCTCAAAGAGTTCATGACCACGCTGCAGGCAGGCGATTTGGGTAAAGCGATCGCCGAAGGCGCGGTGGATAATGCGCAGTTGCGTGATGTGAACGAAGCCATCCGCAGCCATGCTATCGAGCAGGTAGGTAAGAAACTGCGTGGGTATATGACGGATATGAAGCGCATTGCTGTTGCGGGTTAAGGCCTGACAAGAATTGCCGGATGGCGCTACGCTTATCCGGCCTACGAAACGGTCATTTTTTTGTAGGCCGGATAAGGCGTTTACGCCGTCATCCGGCAAAAAAAGCCCAGAGTCTGAACGCTCTGGGCTTTTGCTTAGTTACGGTACAGCACTTTAATGATGTGGTAACCGAACTGGGTGTGCAGCGGGCCGGTAGGCTCCAGCACCGGGCAGGAAAAGACCACTTTATCGAACGCCGGAACCATCTGGCCCTGACGGAATTCGCCTAAGTCACCGCCTCTTTTGCCTGACGGGCAGATAGAGTGTTTCTTCGCCAGTTTGCCGAAGTCGGCGCCGTTTTTAATCTGTTCCAGAAGATCCTGTGCCAGTTTCTCTTCTTTAACCAGGATATGCAGTGCTGCTGCGGTTTTTGCCATTATTACGTTCTCATGTCTCAAAGGTTGCCCGCCACTTTATCATTCCTCTGGGCGTCAGACATATACTCTTCGCCAGCGCAGGACAGATGTCTCATCGGGTGTATTGAATCGGGAGATAGACAGCACTTTCGTCGGGTGTATTCCTGAGAGGCGGGACAGCGGTCCTGTCTTTCCGTCAGTGGAGAGAGATAACATGGACACAATGAAAAAAGCAGATTTTTCAGGCGACTGGCTTATCGGGTTAACCCAGGTTGTACATGACCCCCTGTTGTATGAACTCCTCAAATACTGCCCGCTGGAGGTCATGCAGCGCTGGCGTTTTGACGATATCCCGTGCGGCGCGCTGATTTGTCGTCAGGGCGAGGTCTGTCGACAGTTTTCACTGATTGTATCGGGTGAAGTGGATGTCTTTTACGAGGCTGAAGATGGTCGTCGTTATCGGCAGGCGCATTACTGCAAAGGTGACATGCTGGGAGAGCTGGAGATATTTGAGTCGCGGCATTACATCTGCTCGGTGGTGGCTGTGGGTCATGTCCAGCTGCTAAGTCTGTCGCAGGAACATTTTAGTCACTGGCTGGCTCTGGATAATCATTTCAACCAGCGAATGTTGCGCTTCTTTAGTCAGCAATATTATCAGCTGTCGAAAAAGGCCAGTAGCGACAATTTATATTCACTGCACCAGCGGGTATGCCAGGCATTATGGCTGCGATATCAACACAATAAATCGACGTCTATTTTGCTGGATAAACAAAATCTGAGTCAGGAATTTGCAGCAACCACACGCAGTATTAACCGTATTTTGCACGATCTTAAATCATTGAAAATTATTGATAGCGATGGGGATCGTATTGTTCTGCTGGCTCCTGAAAAACTGAAGCAGGAGGCGGAGAGTTAAACGCCCTGGGGCGTAAGGAGACGAGAGATGCAACCCCATATTCGATTAAGCAAAAGCATGACGAGGGCAAAGTATGCGCTATTGCCTGGCGATCCCGAACGGGTGGATCGGATAGTCCGTTTCCTTGATAACCCCGAAATGCTGGGACAAAACCGGGAGTTTCGTGCGGCGCGCGGTGAATATAAGGGCGTTGAAATTCTGGTGCTATCGACGGGAATAGGCGGACCCTCGACCGCTATCGCGGTTGAGGAGTTACGCCAGATTGGCATCGACACGCTGATCCGGATCGGAAGTTGCGGAGCATTGCAGGATACGCTGGCGCTGGGCGAGGTGATTATCGCCCACGGCGCGGTCGCGGATGATGGCACCAGTAAAACCTATGCGCCAGCCAGCTATCCGGCATGTGCGGATCCGCAACTCACGGCAACGCTGATGCAGCTGGCGTTGCAAATGAACATTCCCGCGAGTTGTGGACTGGTGCGCAGCCACGACAGTTTTTACACCGACCGCGAGGCTGAACTGGATGCCGAATGGTCCGCCCGCGGTATCCTTGGCGCCGATATGGAGACGGCCGCACTGATGGTGGTCGGCGCATTACGCGGGTTGCGTACGGCGTCGTTGCTCAATGTGGTTGTCGCCCATAACGGCTGTCTGGACAGCAGCATCAACAATTATGTGCAACAAGAAACGCTGTGTCAGCAGGGGGAAGTTCATCAGATTTCCCTGGCGCTACAGGCCATTTACTTCGACAGTCAGCAAGGAGAGCAATGATGGACTTTTTCAGTATTAACAACGTAATGGTCAACATTCCTCTCGGAGAGGGCGGGTACGCACTCTCATGGATTGAGGCGATCGGTACCGTTTTTGGTTTACTGTGTATCTGGTGCGCCAGCAGGGAAAAAATTATTAATTACCTGTTCGGCCTGATTAACGTCACCCTGTTTGCCGCAATCTTTTTCCAGATCCAACTGTATGCCAGTTTGCTGCTTCAGGTGTTCTTCTTTGCGGCGAATATCTACGGCTGGTATGCGTGGAGTCGCCAGAATGAGGAACAGGAGGCGGCGTTGAAGGTTCGCTGGCTTTCCCGGCAGCAAACGCTGGTGCTGGGCAGTGTCTGCATTGTCGCTATCCTGTTGATGACGTTGTTTATTGATCCGGTATTTGCGACGCTCACCCGGATCATGATTGCGCTGTTGCACACCGTGGGGATGTCAGTGGCAATGCCTGAACTACAGCCGGATGCTTTCCCGTTCTGGGATTCTACTATGCTGGTGCTGTCGATTGCCGCAATGGTGTTAATGACCCGCAAGTATGTGGAAAACTGGTTACTGTGGGTGCTCATTGATGTCATTAGCGTGGTGATTTATGCGGTTCAGGGCGTTTATGCCATGTCGCTTGAGTATGTTCTGCTGACAGCCATTGCGGTGATGGGTTCTTACAGCTGGATTCTGAGCGCGAAACGTAACGGCTATACGCCACTCGCTGCCAGCGCATCCTGATTGGTATTTTTGAGGCTGCCTGACAGGCAGCCTCAGACCGCTGACAAAGAAGGATAAAACGTGGTTTTTCCTTCTTTGTGGTTATCAGCCGAAAATCAATACATTGATTTTCCTGGTTTATAATTAGGTTATCTCTGCTTACCCGGTATCGGGATGAGGTTTGTCATCACTCTCAGGCTGCCTGACAGGCAGCCTGTTACTCCCTTGGCCTCGCTTTCTGCTACAATTCGTCCCCCGTTCGAAGATTGAGCACTTTTTCCTATGCGTTTAAATCCCGGCCAACAACAAGCTGTCGAATTCGTCACCGGACCTTGCCTGGTGCTGGCGGGGGGGGGGGCCCGCGAGGCTCCCCGTTTCAAACAGCG
>OCAE01000638.1_pt1 | contig 20551 bp, 16 predicted proteins | sample 1495581 | NCBI WGS metagenome assembly OCAE01 (sample SAMEA2580278, study PRJEB22360) | human gut metagenome | biome: human gut; feature: human-associated habitat; material: faeces | place: Denmark | collected 2008/2010 | reverse complement strand
CACGTGGTTTTATCTTTATCGACTTCTCCTTTGCTAACCTGAGATATTTTGTTAAATCGGATTGGGTTGATTACCTGATCGGTACAAAAATGTATATTATCCTGATCGCCGATAAAAAAATGAGTTCCTTAGCGAATTACTGGCTTGTCAATCGTCAGGAAATCAGAGGCGTTATTTACTCCTGTGATAAAGAAGATGCCATTGAACAAAAAATCAAGCGATTATTCAGAGGTGAGTTAGCCAATCGCCGGATGGGAGAAACGCTGAATCGGGCTGAGTATTCCCTGCTGGCTCATTTTATTGCTGGCAGAGGGTTTAAAGAAATCATCGAACTTGATCAACTCAAACCCAAAGAAGTCTACGTCAGAAAATTACGTCTGGAAAATAAATTTGGCTGTCGAACCAATGCTATTTTCTGTCAGATTGCGGGGCAATGACCTGTCATTCACAACGGCTCAGAAATAGCGCCTCCCGCGTATGGTACTTTCCGTTCCCCTGTGTGCTTTGGATACCATTCTGCTTGCGTAATGGCTGTGATTCCCCTTTCTTTGTATTAGTTACAGAATGTCATGGGTTACTGGATTTTCTGCTCAACATCGAAACGCAGAGCAACCTGATCGGCTTGCAGGCATTCAGGCTGTAATCGTGTATCGGCGAAGAACAGAGATATAACCCACCCCCGACGGCCAGAAGCGACGTCGGGGGGTATTCCATTCGCTTCTCATTCGGATGAATAATCACGCAGAACGTGCGCAACGCGGATTCGGTAAAACGAAAATATCGACTCCCTTCCTTCCATTTGCGCGGCCCGATGTTTCATGTTGTTTTTCCACACCGTAACGGCGTCTTCACTCTCCCACCACGACAGCGATAAAATCCTCCCCTCCTTGCTCAAACTTCTGAAACGCTCAATTGAGATGAAACCCTCAATATTAACGAGTTCCGTCCTGAGTTCAGCGGCGAGTTGTAAATATCGTTCCTGCTGAGCGGGCACCGCATCCGCTTCAAAAATCACTGCAATCATAGCAACCTCCGGCATAAGCACTTCCGCTACTTTAGAGGGTAATTGCGGGCAATACTTCGCTGGAGACCGAATGATGTAAGATTGGGGTTATGTAAATATCAGGCGCTCTATCTCGTTAGTGGATAACGCGGCTTCCTCCGTCGCGACCATGATCATAACGACACATCCGCATCCGAATCGAGCTTACTGTAAAACCCTTGATCCAGTTTCGTTTCCAGTATCGAACGGACTTCAATCGCCAGATGTTTATAAAACTCAGACAGTTCGTCGTCCTTACACAACAGGACAATTTTGCGCCGCTCTTTACGGTTGTTGATACGGATGATCTTCAGCGAGTCGGTAAACGTGGGAATGGTGGTCATAAACAGCGGCGTGGTCAGCGTCCATCCATAACCGTAGGAAATAAGTTTCAGAATGTCATCAGCATTGTCCATTTCAAACTGTATGGATGGAGACAGGTTATTCCATTTCAGCCAGTTGAGCGTCTGGATGCCGGTTGGCGTACTGGGGGTGTAGGCGATGTAGTTCCTGTTTTTACACAACTCTTCCAGTCGCGTCTCCGGCCAGGCTTTGGGGCAAACGCACAGAAACTCTTCCTCAATCAACGGGTACATTCTGACGTTTGGCGGCATCTCAGTATGCAGCATGGTGATTGCCAGGTTAATGCTGCCTGTATTCAGTGCGGAAAGCAGTCCCGATGCCGTACCGGTAACCTGAAAAATATGTTTTACCTGCGGTTGCAGAAACTTAAGGATATCCAGCCCAATGGATTTACCGATCGAATCAACAAAACCAATTTTCAAATGTGAAATATGCCCGTGACTGATCGCGTTAATATGTTCCTGCAAATAAATGCCGCTATCGATAATCTTTTTCCCCAGCGGATACAGCGCTTGCCCGGCTATCGTCATCTGAATGGGTCGCTGTGAGCGGTTAATCACATCTGTCTTTAGGCCATTTTCCAGATTCGCTATCTGCTGAGAAATCGAGGATTGAGTCAGGTTGAGCTTCTTTGCCGCAGCGGTAAATGAACCGGTCTCAATCACCGCTAAAAACGCCTGTAACTGCTTAAAATCGAAGTTAATGTCCTTCATCCCCGCCTCTACTATTACATTTTTTAATAATGAGTATTTATCTTTTCAATGGTTTTTTTTCTTTGAGCCACTTCAAATTATCTGTACAGCCAGCAAATTAAGGTAGCGACACACCTTAATACAGGAAGAGAGATAACGATGCGTGAAGAAAAGGATCTATTAGGAACTTTAATGGTGCCGGATGACGCCTACTACGGTATTCAAACGCAACGGGCGGTACTGAATTTTTCAGTATCGGGACAAACGGCCGGCGATATTCCGCATTTCCTGTGGTCTATCGCCGCGATAAAACAAGCGGCGGCTCAGGCGAACGCGCAAATTGGCGCGTTGGAACCGCGGAAAGCCGCCGTCATCGTGACGGCGTCGCAGGAGGTGATGAACGGAAATTTTGCTGCCCATTTCCCGATTGATATTTTTCAGGGCGGTGGCGGCACCTCGACCAACATGAACATGAATGAAGTCGTCGCTAACCGCGCGAATGAACTTCTCACCGGCGCACGGGGATATGACGCGATTCACCCGAATACGCACGTCAATATGGGGCAGTCAACTAACGACGTCATTCCTGCGGCAATGAAAATGACCAGCCGCATGAATATTAAACATTTGCTCGTGCAACTGGAAAAACTGGAAGCCGTGTTAGCGGACAAAAGCCGTCTGTTTGCCGACAAGGTGAAGTTAGGCCGCACCTGCCTTCAGGATGCGGTGCCGATGACGTTTGGTCAGCAGTTTGGCGCGTATCGCACACAGGTCAGCAGACTCAAAGAAAAGCTGACCGAGGTTAACGAAGAGGCGTTGTGTTTACCCCTGGGGGCGACGGCGATCGGCACGGGGTTATCCACACATGAGGGATATCTTCCGGCCGTTTATCAGTGGCTGGAAACCCTCACAGGCGAAAAATATCGACCAGAAACGGATTTCTTCGATGGTCTGCAACACGGTGATTTTTATATTGAATTCTCCGCACAGCTCAAAAAAATCGCCGCCTTTCTCTCCAAAATGGCAACCGATTTTCGTATTCAGGGTTCAGGACCGCGCGCAGGCTTTAATGAAATTATCGTCCCGGCCGTGCAACCGGGCTCGTCCATTATGCCGGGCAAAATCAACCCGGTGATGCCCGAACTGATGAATCAGATTGCGTATCAGGTGATAGGTAATGACGTCACGGTGACCATGGCCGTTGAGGGTGGCGAGCTTGACCTGAACGTGTGGGAACCTGTACTGCTGAAGGCGCTTTTCGAATCCTGTTCGTTACTGAGTCGAGGGATACCGTTATTCATCGATAAATGCCTGAAAGATATTGCGATCAATGAAGAAGTGAGCGCTCGCTACGCCGAGGAAAGTACGGCGCTGGCCACCGTCGTGGCAACGCTGTTTGGTTATCAGGTGGGATCGCGAATTGCAAAAGCCGCGTATCAACAACAGTGCAGCGTAAAGCAGGTCGTGCTGGCAGAAAAACTGCTGACGCCGGAACAGGCGGACTATTTGCTTGATCCGATGAATATGACCGACCCGCAAAAAAGTACGGCAGCGATTAAACGCTATCAAACAGAAATGAATATGTCGTAATCATCTGTTTTCGAGAAATAAGCGTTAACTGTAGGTAATGAATATTCACTATTCATTACCTCGCCACCTCGTTGCCGATAAATAAAATATAACAAAGAGCAGGTTAAATATATGGTAATATTACATGTCGTTTTATTGCTGGGAACCATCATGCTTGCCGCCCGCTGGGGTGGAATTGGCGTCGGGTTTGCCGGCGGGATCGGATTAGCGATTTCGGTATTTATCTTTGGCGTTCCAGCGGGATCTCCGCCTGTCGACGTGATGCTCATTATTCTGTCGACCATTGTGGCACTTTCGGCCATGCAACAGGCCGGTGGAATGGATTATCTCGTCACCCTGACAGAAAAGTTATTACGTCATCATCCTGGCTATCTTAATATTCTCGCCCCCACCGTGACCTTTATTTTGACGGTACTTTCCGGTACCGGTTATACCGCGATGTCGGTGATGAACGTGATTCAGGAAGTGGCGAAAGATAATGGTATCCGGCCCAGCCAACCATTGAGCTCTGCGGTTGTGGCGTCACAATTGGGGATTACCGCCTCCCCGATCTCTGCCGCCACGGCTATCATGTACGGCACTGTTGAAGTGATGGGCGTCAGTTTCGGCGATGCAATGCTGGTTATCCTGCCCACCGCGTTATTCGCCATGCTGATCGCGGCGTTTATTGCCAGCAGACAGGGCGCAAAACTGGCCGACGATCCTGTGTGTCAAAAAATCATGCAGGAGAATAAAATTGTACTGAATAAACATACCCACCGCCCGATTCCCGCTGGTGGAAAATCTTCGGTTGCTATATTCCTGGCAGGTGTTGTCTTTGTGGTGTGTATGCTGCTATTTAAATCACTTATCGGGCATACCATCAACTCCCGCGACTTAATCATTATTACGATGTTTGTCGTGTCCACCATCATTATTTTTACCTGCAAGCTGGACATGAAAGAGCTGAAGAACTCACCGATATTTAAATCAGGTGCGGAATCGCTGGTGGTCGTTTTAGGGATTGTCTGGTTAAGCAGCCCGCTTATCGGTGCCCATATTGATGAGATCAAAATGGAAGCCAGTGACATATTGCGCACCTGGCCGGTCTTATTAGCAGCCGTATTTTTCTGTACCAGCGCAATGCTGTTCAGCCAGGGGGCGACCAGTGCATTACTGATGCCTATTGCCGCGTCTATCGGCATTAGCGCAGATGCCATATTAGCCAGTTTTGTCGCAGTCAGCGCACTCTATATCACGAATATTTATCCGACAACCGCGTTTGCGATAGCCACTGATGATACGGGATCGTTTCTCAGTTCACGCTGGAATGGCTCAAGGATCATTAATCATCCCTTCTTCCTGCCGGGATGTTTGTCGATTATTTTCTCGGTACCGTTTGGCTTTTTACTGGCACAGCTAATTTTGTAATGGCAAATACGGAATGCTCTGCCGTTGGCGGCTTTCTCCCTACGGCATCGCAAACGTAGCCGCATTAAATGTGTCCTGATTAACAATCCGCTCAGAACAGGTTGACGTTAGCCTGTTCTGATGTGCATTCGCCTGTTAGTTACTGGTATGTCATCGTAAAAGACAGGACGCCATTCGCCGCCCCGGTGGTGATGCGCTCGCCCGTCTGATAGTAACGCGCCTTAAGCGGTACCGAGAATCCGCCCCCAATGCTTGATGCCCCAACCGCAACATCTGAGCCCAGCCTCATCGGCTGATTGTCATAAAGCAGTTGGATCCCGACCCCTGTGGCGGCGTTACTCCCACTGGTCGTATTGATAACGCCTTTCGTTGCGTCATAAATATCGCCTTCCATCCTGACGCTGACCGCCGTTCCGGCATTGCAGGTCATCGGCAGACTGAATGACTGGGTATATGTCTCTCCCGGCGTCGTGCCTTTGCCATTAAAGGCGTTTTTATCGACCTCTTTCATATCGACAGGGATTGATGCTGTGGTGAGTTTGCAGGCCGGCGTGGTCACCGTGAACGCATTGATATTGACTGCGGCCTCTGGGGATTGCCAGAGCAGCGAGTTATTCAGCAATACCAACGACCCCACCGTTCTTGCCGATATCGTCCCAGAACCCGTCTCCGTCGCCGTCTTATAAAACGTCACCGTGACTGACCCATTTAATCCGGGGCTTATCATTCCCGTGGTATTTTGACACAGTTGAGCGGTGTTAATATCCCCTCGAATAGTATTCGACCCGGTGACGCTGGCATTCCCTCCGGCACACTTTGCCGTTGTAGCGGAAATAGCATAGCCAATACCGTTAACGTTGGTTTTATAAACGCGTACTCCATTGACCATCGAATCGAAGGTACCAATCGCCTTTACGCCAAACGTTTGATTGGAAATGACCCCTGCCTGTGAATCAAAACAACTGAACGCATTCACTGTCGGGGTCATTATCTGCGTACCAATAACGGCCCCCACCGGCAGATCCCTGGAGATAGTAATATTCTGTGGCGATAATGTTGTTGAAGGCGTGACCGTCGAACAATCCCACGCCAGCACGGTACGTGAAAACAGTCCCAGAGCCACCAACAGTAAACTCACAATAATTCGATTCATCTTACTCTCCACTTACCTGCACTCCGCGGTGACGTTATGCGTTTTGTCAGAAACCTGCGCAATCTGATAACTTGCCTGACAACTTTCCCCAGCCCAGTTCACCACCACGGAGCCTTTTTCCGGTGCACCGCTAAACCAGACTCGCTGACGATCGTCAACAATTCCTTCTGGCGCATTGTCGCGATTGTTTATCTTTGCCGTCGCCCCAAACGGAATCGTTTTGCCCGTCAATTGCAGCATGATTCGGTAGCCGGTAACGGTCGGGAAGTCAGCCAGCACCAGCGCGCCTTTTGTGGGTATGACCGTGCGCGTGTCATTCAACACATCGGTATTGTTATTCAAGGCGTCGGTATTTAACGTCAGACTGTTCTGCCGATATGGCGAAACGTATGGCACAACGGCAAAACCTTTACTGTCCGTGTAAATGCCACTGTTATTCGCCACTTTTGCATCTGCCGCGTTCTCGGCCCTCACCAACGCCATCGTCTCGCCAAGAGGCTGAGTCGCAGAGACGCCATACGGATGAACCACCAGTCCCCCCATCGCACCAACCGACACCTGTCGGTTATCGCGAGAGTAGTTATATCCAAGCTGATATTCACCGTGACGCCCCTTATAATTTGCCGACGCGCTGCCCGTCACATCTGACCCCTTACTGTTGTATCCCTGCTGGACGTTCCAGCTCAGATTTCTGTCTTCCAGCGCGGAACCGGACAGCCCCACCTGTGAAGTGGCATCGCCTTTTTTATTCGCGTTTGCCGAAATCGTCATCCAGCTATTTGGCAAGAATCGTGAGAACGGAATCTGCATCGTAAAAGAGACGATATGATCATTGTCGTTGTGCCAGGGACCGCGGGAATAGCTATAGTTCAGGCCATAATTAATATTGTTAATACTGGTGTTGTAACCCAGGCTGACGTTACGTTCGCTATCGCCGCCCCAGTAGTCCTGGTGCCAGGCCGAAAGGTTGAGATTCCCGAAATCACCGAGCTGCTGGTTCAACGTCACCTGTGCCTTACTGCGTTTGTTACGCTGATAGCGCCAGTCATTTCCTTCCAGAGCGTTATCACTCGCCATCCGGTATTTATTCACATCGCCATTCGCTTCCTGAAAATCATGAAAACCGGAAGAGGAATACCGATACCCCATCAGACTCAGCGAGGTGCCCGTGGTTGAAAAATCTTTGGCGTACTGCGCACGAAGCGAGATACCGCCTTCCGTTTTGCCTGGCATCTGCGTATGTGCAAAGGTGGTGTCAAAAGAAAACGAACCAAAATCACCCAATCCTTTGCCGATACCGACTGCCGCAGCCTGGTAATCCCCCGACGCCAGCGTGCCGCCGTAGAGCGTGGTGTCCCACGGCAACCCGTAACTCATCGTGGCCTGAAGGAATTCCGGTTCCTTATCCGTGCTGTTTGACGCACGATATTTCCCCGCGGCCAACGCATATTTAAACTGGCCTTCACGCTGCATGATCGGCACAGCCGAAAATGGCTGAATAAACTGATGTACCGAACCATCGGCTTCACGCACAGCCACGGTAAGATCGCCGCTAGCGGCAGTAGGATAGAGATCGTCAATCACAAACGGCCCCGGCGGAACATAAGACTGCCAGATAATATTCCCGCCCTGACGAATGGTGACTTGTGCGTTACTTTGCGCAATACCACGGACCACAGGCGCAAATCCACGTACGCTTTCCGGTAGCATGGTGTCATCCGAATAAATTTGCGCGCCGCGGAAATGAACACTGTCGAATACGCCGGCCTGTGTATAACCATCACCCATACTGAACTGACTTTTCAGCACTTTAATATCACGCTCCAGTGAAGTGCTGAGGGTGTTCCAGCGACCGTCCCCTTGGTTATTGTTATACGTCGAGTAATTACGCAACCGCCAGGGACCGACGTTAATCCCACTACGCAGGTTCAGATAGCTGTCATTACGCGAATCTCCCTTGCCATGGCTATTGGCAGCAGAAAAGTTGTAATTCAGGAACAACATATTCAGCCCGTCGTCCCACTGTTCCGGTGAGACTGAACCGCGTGGATCGCGCTGTATATATTCTTGCGGTACTGAAATCTCCAGCCGCATCCTGTCAAACTGAAAATTGAGTTGGCTTCCGGGGAGTAACTCACCAATATTATCGATGGTTGCGGAATCCGCCATACTCATCCAGTCAGGCTGTGCATTATGCTTCACACCCCATTTCACGAAATCGGCGTAAGTTAACGATGGCGTCAATTCACTCGCTTTACCCAGAAAGGTGATATCACGAGATTCGATATAATTTCCGTTCAGATAGACATCAACGTGATAAACACCGGGAATCTGTCCGTCAGTTCTGCTGAAACGAGAGATATCAATATCACGTGGGATATTCCCTCGGGTTTCAATAAAGTCTGGTGAAAAATAATCCTCAGCTAACACAGTTGAAGCATGTGTAATCAGATAGACCAGGACTGATAATTTTGTTAACGTTGCAAAACCTGAGATCGCATTGAGATGGAGCATAAGTATTTAACCTACATTTTAACTTTTTGTTCAGTCGTGACGCCTCCAAAATCATTAATCGCACGCCATGATACCTCTCCGCCTGTTATCCCCGACAGTGGTAGCGTTACTGTTTGAAATGGTAATACCATTGGAGGTTTTGTTATCGTTCTGCCGTTCACCTTTACGTCATTAAGTGACACGCTATAAGGCGTTGGATTATTGACAGTTAATTTTCCGCCCTCGCGCGAAAAAATTAACTGCTGGTACGCTAATGACGGATCGCCCTTTAATCCCGCGGGACGATAAAATAGCTTCATTTTACTTTTTACTGCGATCAACAATTCATTTTTCGCATCCGGTGAGGATGAAGGAATCGCTTTAATATTCAACCAGTAAACACTTTCCCTGTCCGAAGGTAAGTGGTTTTCTGCCAGCATGACGCGAACGGAATTCTGTGAATTTGGGTTTAATTTAAACAAGGGTGGTGTCGTGGTAAATTCGCTTCCACTGTCATCACCATTTTCACTTTTACTCACCCATGACTGGATTAAATACGGTTTATTGTCCGGGTTTTTCACGCTTATTGTGGCCTGATTGGCGTTACTATTATAAACAAGACGCGTACCGCCTATTTCAACACCACTGACTGCCGCTGTTGAGACCAATATCATCCCCACAGCAAGCGTTTTATATAATTGCTGAAACATGAGAGTTCCTGATTGATTACTCAGGGCCACTGGTGGCCCTGCTTTTACTGATAAGTCACGGTGAAGGACGTTGACGCGTTTGCCGTCCCCGCGCCGACAGTCCCCGTGGCCATATATTTCGCGAAATAGGTCAACGTATTGTTGACGTCTTCCAACAACGTCACGTTAGCCGAAGAAGAGCCTACCGGGATCAATGTGGCGCTGTCCTGTTCATAGATAGCGACGCCGACATTCGTCGCCGTTTGCCCCGTGGTCAACGCCAGAATCGAAGGATTCGCCGTGTTAGTGGCACCGTCAAACCGAATGCTGGCGCTGCTCACACTCGCCGGGCAGGATTTCAGCACAATATTGAAGCGCTTGGCTGCCGCGGTTGCGCCATTCCCGCCAGAGAATGCCGCCGTTGAGACGGTACCCAGCTCAACAGGTTGGGCAATCGCAGAAGGATCAACCACGCACGCCGTTCCCGTAATCGTTCCGGTAAAGTTAATTACGCCATCGGCTGCATTGGCTGCTTGCAGAGTAGAAAGCGATAAAATCGCGGAAATCAGTGCAATTTTTTTCATATATAAATCCAGATAGTTAAGTTAATAAGTAATTAAAAGCATGGATATTAAAAATAATTATTCCCGCATTCACCTCCTCTGTATATTATCGCCCCTGACATTAATGCAACAATTTATGCAAGGCCAGATTCATGAGTACACTGTTTGCACATCCTTATTCGCGCGATATTGCGATACAGAGACACTCGATTACCGAGTTGAAGTTTAAATATTAAACTGCGACGATGTGCATAAAACGTCTTCATCGACATGCCCAATAACTCACCAATCTCATTCGCATCCATTCCTTTTTGCATACAAGCAAGAACCTCATTTTCCCGGAATGAAAGTGTGTATTTCACCCGATAAGCATACCGAGGGTCATTGACAAACAGGCACGAGAGAATTTCGTTTATCCGGCGTTTCTTATCAATAAAGGTAATATCGCTCAAATGGTTCAAAGCATAGTAGTCTAGATCATTAGTGATAAATGCAATGATTTTCCTACCAGGCGACAAATACTCAGTACTCCGTTGAACACTAGACTCATCAACATCGACTATATAGTAATTTTCATCAATCAACTCCGGCGTTAACAACGCACTTATGCCGACAATAAAAAAATAATCATCAGAAAAAACAGAGTCTGATAATTTCATAGAACTTCCTTTTTCGACACTTCCTGCTTGCTGTTTTAACGTCAGTAAGTCACCTCATGTTTCGCTGTAAAATTTACAGAAATTCATTCAGCATGACATCACAAAAGTCGTGGATTTCGTCAGAAAACATAAAAACGATCGTTTCTACTATCTTTTTACTTTCAAAAGAACAACGATCCATATTTATCTATTTTTACCAAAACAAAAACCCATAACACACAATAAAAAACAGAATTAAACACTATCTATATGGATAGGTTTGGTTTAATGATCCAAGCATATTTGATAGCTGAAACTTGTAATAAACCAAAACATGGATTTTTCTTAGGAAATATACCAGGTTTAATTAACTAATTTTATTCTGTTGGAACAGGGCTTATTTTACCTGGTTAACACGAGAGCAACATCAGCGGTGCCTTATTATTCTGTCAGGCACCGCCTACACGTGTAGGAAGGGAAATTAGGGCGTGAACTTCTCGATTGCGAGCTCCAGTTCGTCCAGCAGCGTCTGGATATGCTCAAGCTCACCAGACAGTGCTGTGGCGGTAATAGCATCCGGGAGTTTATCCTCCAAAGACTGTGCGGCCGTCATCAAGGTCTCAACCCCCAATAGCTGGGCAGTCCCGTTAATGCGATGAATATGATGTTTAACCAGACGATAATCACCAGACTCACTGGCTTTATGAGCCGCTGTTAAATCACAGCGATTTTCTACCTGCGCATCTTTTAATGCGCGAAGCATCAATGCCCGATTCCCTTGCGCCAGCATCGCCAGTCTTTCGAGATCAAATACGGTGTCGTGGGCGTCACTCACACCGGAGAGCAAATGAGAAAGCTGCGACAGCGTGATCGGTTTGAAAAGACAGGCATTCATACCCGCCGACAAACAACGTTCGCGCTCGTGTTCCTGCGCCGTTGCCGTGAGCCCCCAGATAACAAGCGTCGTATTAAATTTTCTAACCTGGCGGGCAAGCTCAATACCCTCCATAACCGGCATATTGAGATCGGTAATCAACAAGTCGTAATCTCTTTGCTGAAGATAATGTAATGCGGTCTCTCCGTTGTCGGCTTCATCCGCCATGATGCCCAGTGTTGCCAGTTGACGCTTGAGGAGTAATCGGCTGAAAGGAAGGTCATCAGCGATTAATACCCGGAGCGTTCCTTGAAATGCTGGCAGAGGCGAGTCAACGTCCGCAACGGTGGGCGTGATATCAAACGACGTCTGGATTGGCAGGCTCAACGTCACGGTCGTTCCCCGATTGAGCTCACTTTGCAGTTCGATTGTTCCTCCCATTTGCTTCATTAATGCCCGACTGATTGCTAATCCAAGCCCCGAACCACGATGATGTGCTCCTGCTTTTCCCTGGCTAAAAGCGGTGAATAAACGACGCAGTTCTTCTTCGCTCATCCCCGGACCAGAATCACTCACCGAGATCACCAGCGTTTGCTCATGCTTCTCCGCTGAAATTCGCACATCACCGCGTTCGGTAAATTTCACCGCATTACCGATAATATTGGTCAGAACCTGCCCCAATAATTGTGGATCCAGTCGCATCGCTTCACGTGCATCTAAACGAGAATCGTAATGTAGCGCGATCCCTTTTTGCGCCGCCAGCGCGCTAAATAGCGCAATGTTGTCTTGTACCAGACCGTCCGGATATTTCCATTGAGGGACAACCTCTAACAAACCCGATTCGATCTTCTCCAGATCGAGGATCTCGCCGATAAGTTTTAATAACGAACGCGAGGCTTGAGCAGCCTGGTCCACTGACGCTTTATCTTCCGGGCTAAACTTCGCTGGAGAAAGTTGCAGTAATTCAAGAAATCCCATAATGGCGCTTACCGGGGTTCGTATCTCATGGCTCATATGAGAAAGAAATTCCCTCTTCTCCTCATTAGCCCTGAGAGCTCTGTTCCGTTCCTCTTTGAGTAAGCGTTGAGAACGTTTTCTGACACGGACTTCCCGCACCAGATAGACTGCCCATAATAAGGTGCTGAGTACCAGTAACGAGGCTAACGTAGCTACCAGATAAAAAGGCCTGTTGTATAACTCCCAGGTATCTATTTTGACATCCGGCAGACGGATCCATTTACTGACTATCTGCAGGACCTCTTTTTGTGGAATATCATCTAACGCTTTATCCAGAATTTGCCGTAGCTCCGGTTCAGTGCGGGGCACCGCAAAACTAATTGCCGCAGGATCTTCTCCTGTAAGCGGTATCCAGGAAAGCTGATCGGGATAGTAATGTTCACTCAGATAACGCGCGGTCAGTTGATTCGAAATGGCGGCATCCACTTTTCCTGTTGCGACCAGATTCAACGCCACGCTGGAATTTTCCACCTCTTCCCACAGAATGCCTGAATATTGCGCCTTCAGTTTGGTCAGTAAAGTGTGATCGGCGCTTATTGCCACATGGTTACCGGGTCGCAGCGCATGTTCTTTACTTTCCTCTTTTCTGATCACGGCAACGAATTGTGTGGTGATAAAGGGGTGAGTAAAAGAGAGATAATTTTCCCGGCTGAGATCATAGGTTGCCGCCTGCACAATATGCCAGTTACCTTTCTTCATCTCAGCGATCATCTCTTTATTCGATTTGACGACAACCGTCTCAAACTGAATACCCGTTTGCAGGCCAATCAAGTTAAGGATGTCGCCAACAATACCTCGCGTCTGCTGGCTGCCATCAACCATCGTGTAGGGGGCAAACCAGGGATTGATAATCACACGTAGCGTTTTGTGATTATTCAACCACTGCTTTTCGCGTGGCGTCAGGTTCAGGGGTTCAATCAGGAAGGAGAGATTGCTTTTATCAATCATCGACTGGGCAATTTGCCCATGGATATTTTCATCAATTGCGCTAAGCGTATTGTTCACAATTTCCCGCAACCGTTGCTGTGCGGGTAAAAATAAAAAGTAACTCTTTCTTTGCGGTGCTGGCCAGTACTTTACCGTTGTCAGCGCAAGACTGAACTCCTGGGAAAGCCAGGTACTGGTCGTGAGTGAATCACCGAAAAACCAGGTATTGCGTCCATTATTAACGGAATTCAGCGCCTCCTGATAGCTGTTATAGTTATCTATCTCGGCATCGGGAAAGGACTGGCGGATAAAATCGTCATCCGGATAGTGGTTAACAATCGCCACACTCGTACGTTGCGCGCTCTGCAACGGCGCCATAACGTTGCCAAGGGAAGTCACTAAATTTGGCCAGGAATGAATCAGTGGCAGAGAAACCTGAACACTTGCTTCACGCCAGGATTGGCTCTCCAGCCCGGTTAACACCATATCGACTTCGCCCTTTTTTAGCGCGTCGACAGCGTCCGCTTGCCCCGGAAATACCATCACACTGATTCGTGTATTAAGGGAATGTTGAATCAATGCCAGATAGTCAGCATTCATTCCCCGATAGCGTCCCGTCAGCGTTGTCAGAACAAGCGGTGGCTGACCGGGTTCATAAACGCCGACCCGGAGTATTTTTTTCTGTTGCAGCCAGCGTTTGTCATCCTCACTCAGATAAACCGGTACAGGCGTTATATAATTGAATCCTGATAGTTCCAGCTCAACGGGCGGTTTTTGCTGTGCGTAAACGGTGCGTCCACCTACAGATAAAACAATGAACACCACTATCAGCCATTTATTCATCATCATGTCAGCTTATTTTGGTGAGCAAAAGAGAGCAGTTCGATTAATGATTTACAACCGAGTTTTTCCATCAGTCGCGTTTTATAAGTACTGACAGTTTTACCACTAATATGCATCGCCTCACCGATCTGCGAATTGTCCAGACCGTTAAGCACATGTCCCATGACTTTCATCTCTTGTGCTGAGAGGGACTCCAGACGCTGCGAATCGGTAAGAATTTCGGAAGCTTCTTCGTAGAAAAATGGAAAATAGGTATACCCATTCTGCGCGGCATTAATAGCCGCCAGAATGTTATCCATGTTCTGCTTTTTACTGATAAACGCGTTCGCCCCCGCCTGCGCGCAACGTTTGCTGAAGTAACGATCGTTTTTCGCTGAGACGACAATTAACACACCGCAATAGCGATCCGATCTGAGCCTTTCCACCAGTTCGACACCATTGATGCCAGGGATCTCAACGTCAATAACGACAATATCCGCTGTCGTTTTTACCAGACTCTTTAACGCAATCGCACCGTCTTCATACTCTCCGAGAACCGTAATGTGATCTTTTTCCAGCACACCGCGAATAGCCATACGCGCCAGAGGATGATCGTCCACAATAATTGCCGTGCGGGAACGCATTCCACTCATAATTCCCCCGAAGACCATGATGCATAAACACGCTATGTCACTAAGAATAGCGTAAACGATACGGCAGATTATCCCCTACATTACCCTTTGTCATGAGGAGTCATTCACTGTTTTCGTCAGTTCCACGCTCTGTTCAGCTGAATATATTTAAAAATAAGGTATCGGATGCTCACGCATACGCGATCGCGATGACTGCGGCTTTCGCATGCCGGGAAGCATGCCGTTGTATTGACTCTCGTTACAAGAACGGAGGGCGAAATTACCGGCAACATTAAAACCAGACGGAAACAGACGGGGAGTTTCAGGCCCACGCTTCCTGCCGCATTATGCAAGAAACGCATAGCGCGAAACATTCTTGCATTTTCCCCATATCCCCATGACTGATAAGGTCACTGAGTTCGGGCCACTTCTGGCCTGTCGCGACAAACACACATCATCAAAAAAATAACGGGGTTCGCTATGGCGCAACAAGGGGAACAGGCGGCGCTGCCGCTCGCAACAGAAAAAGTCGGACTTAAAGGGTATCTGGCATTTTTTCTGACCATCATTTTCTTTTCCGGCGTATTTTCCGGAACGGAAGGTTGGTGGCGTGTTTTTGATTTTACCGTGCTGAACGGTTCATTTGGCCAAATCGCGAATGGGGCTGGACAAACGTCTGTAACCTTCCGGGGGGCGGGCGGTACTGGCGCAAAAGATGGTTTTCTTTTCGCGCTGGAGCTCGCGCCGTCAGTCATTTTGTCACTGGGCATTATTTCTATCACCGACGGTCTTGGCGGATTGCGTGCGGCTCAACAACTGATGACGCCAATCCTGAAGCCGCTGCTTGGCATTCCGGGCATCTGCTCGCTGGCGCTCATCGCGAACTTACAAAATACCGATGCGGCTGCGGGTATGACGAAAGAACTGGCGCAGGATGGCGAAATCACTGAGCGTGATAAAGTCATTTTTGCGGCATACCAGACCAGCGGTAGCGCGATTATTACCAACTATTTTTCCTCTGGCGTCGCCGTCTTCGCATTTCTGGGAACGTCTGTTATCGTCCCGCTGGCCGTCATTCTGGTGTTTAAATTTGTCGGTGCCAATCTGCTACGTCTGTGGATCAATTTTGAAGAACGCCGTAACCCAACGCAAGGAGCACAAGCATGACCACTCAGGTTCGCAAAAATGTCATGGACATGTTTATCGACGGTGCCCGCCGCGGCTTTACTATTGCCACCACTAACCTGCTGCCAAACGTGGTCATGGCGTTCGTCATTATTCAGGCGCTGAAAATTACCGGTTTACTCGACTGGGTTGGACACATTTGCCAACCGATCATGGCGCTTTGGGGGCTTCCCGGTGAAGCGGCCACCGTGCTGTTAGCGTCGCTAATGAGCATGGGCGGCGCGGTAGGCGTTTCCGCCAGTCTGCTCACGGCGGGAGCATTAAATGGTCACGACGTCACGGTTCTGCTCCCGGCGATATACCTGATGGGTAACCCAGTGCAGAACGTAGGTCGCTGCCTCGGTACCGCCGAAGTGAATGCCAAATATTATCCCCACATCATTGCAGTGTGCGCCATCAACGCATTGCTGTCGATTTGGGTTATGCAACTCATTGTTTAAAAGGGAATTACCATGCCTGATTTATCCTTCGCAGATTTTACGTTGCTGCAAGGTGCACACCTTTACACCCCTGAAGACCTGGGGATTTGCGACGTGTTTCTCGCCAACGGCAAGATTATTGCCGTAGCACGCGATATCTCTCCTCAGATCGTGCCGGATTGTAAGGTTATCAATCTCAAAGGACGGATTCTGTGTCCTGGCTTTATCGATCAGCATGTTCACCTGATTGGCGGCGGCGGCGAAGCCGGCCCCACAACCCGAACGCCAGAAGTCAGGTTGAGCAGACTGACCGAAGCCGGGGTCACGACCGTCATTGGCCTACTCGGCACCGACTCCGTAACTCGTCATCCGGAATCCCTGCTGGCGAAAACCCGGGCGCTGAATGAAGAAGGGATCACCGCCTGGATGTTAACCGGCGCTTATCATGTCCCTTCACCGACGATCACCGGTTCCGTAGAAAAAGATGTGGCGCTGATCGACCGCGTCATCGGCGTAAAATGCGCCGTCTCTGACCACCGCTCTGCCGCCCCTGGCGATTATCAACTGGCAAACATGGCCGCTGAATCCCGCGTGGGTGGCCTGCTGGGCGGCAAACCGGGGGTCAGCGTGTTCCATATGGGCGACAGCAAAAAAGGACTCAAACCGCTGTACGACATTCTGGAAAATAGCGATGTGCCGATGAGTAAGCTGCTTCCCACCCACGTTAACCGCAATGAGGCGCTGTTCGAAGAAGCACTGGCCTTTGCTCTCAAAGGCGGCACCATCGATATCACCAGCGGTATTCCCGACCCGGTCGCACCGGCTGAGGGTGTGGCTCGGGCAGTGAAAGCCGGTATACCGCTTGCCCGAGTAACGGTCAGTTCTGATGGTAATGGTAGCCAGCCGTTGTTTGATGATGCCGGAAAACTCACCGGAATTGGCGTGGCGGGCTTCGAGAGTTTGCTTGAGACCGTACAATCGCTAATAAACGATCACGGATTTACCCTGACCGACGCACTGCGTCCGCTGACGACCAGTGTGGCTGCCTTTCTTAACCTTTCCACTAAAGGCGAAATCGCGCCAGGGAAGGATGCCGATCTGCTGGTTATGACACCAGAATTAGGTATTGAGCAGGTTTATGCTCACGGCAAACAAATGGTGGTTGACGGTAAAGCCTGCGTGAAGGGTACCTTCGAGTAAGCTCAATCGGTTGTCAGCCGTGTGAATGCCCGTAAAATGGCGCAGACAGACGGCTGACAGGTGATGATAAATGGATGTGAGTGGTGCAGGTTTGTATAACATTGAAACGAAATGGCTGTATGACTTTCTGACACTGGAAAAGTGCCGAAATTTCTCCCAGGCCGCGATTATCCGTAATGTCTCGCAACCCGCTTTCAGCCGCCGTATTCGCGCACTGGAAAACGCGGTAGGGGTTGAATTGTTCAATCGTCAGGTCTCGCCGCTGCAGCTCTCCGAGCAGGGAAAAATCTTTCACTCTCAGATACGTCATTTGCTACAACAGCTGGAAAGCAACCTGGCTGAGCTGCGTGGCGGCAGCGATTTCATGCTGCGTAAAATCAAGATTGCCGCGGCGCACTCCCTCTCACTGGGGTTGTTACCCGGTATCGTCAGCCAGATGCCAACCCAGTTTACCTGGTCAGTTGAAGCGATCGATGTCGATCAGGCAGTAGATATGTTGCGGGAAGGACAAAGTGATTTCATCTTCTCTTATTATGATGAAAACCTGCTCCAGCCTCCGTTTGCCAATATTCCCCTGTTCGAGTCGCAACTGTTTCCCGTCTGCGCAAGCGATGCGAACGGAAAACCGCGATACACACTCGACCAACCCTCTTTCCCGCTGCTCAACTATAGCCAGAACTCCTACATGGGGCGGCTTATCAACCGAACGTTGACCCGTCATACCGAGCTGAGTTTCAGCACATTTTTTGTCTCTTCGATGAGTGAATTGCTTAAACAGGTTGCGCTGGACGGTTGTGGAATCGCCTGGCTCCCGGAGTACGCGATTCGTCAGGAGATTCGGAGTAAACAGCTCGTCGTGCTGGACCAGGACGCGTTAATTATTCCTATCCAGGCCTATGCTTACCGGATGGATACACGGATGACTCCCCTGGCGGAACGGTTCTGGAAGGAGTTGCATCACCTGCATACGGTCCCCTGATCGCCTTTCACACGCAGGCAACCTGTTGCACAGGCTCATCCACCTGCGTATCCGGCCATGACTCATACCAACGAATAGCGGCGTTGACCAGAGACGCGGTTGAATCAATAAACCGGCGCCCAAATTTGTTCTCATGCCCGGCCACAATTAACGGGATCTCGGTGCAGCCCATAATAATTATCTGCGCACCGTGGGAAATTAGTCGCTCAATTTGGGGAAACAGCAACTTTTGCGCTGCGGATTTATCGCCGCTTTTCAATGCGTAAATGGCCTGCATCACCTGCTCCTGACCGGTCTCTTCCGGCTGAACCAGAGAGAGTCCCTGCGCAATCATTTTTTTCTGGTACAACCCCGTCGCCAGCGTGGCATTCGTGGCCAGCAGGCCGACGCGGGTCACGCCGGAAGGAATATCACTCAGCGTGGCATCCAGAATGCTGATCATTTCCGCCTTTGCCACTGCCCGTAAATCATCAAACCAGTAGTGCGCAGTGTTGCAAGGTATGACGATACATTCAGCCCCCGCATCTTCCAGCATGTGCAGATAACGCTCAAGATAGTGCCAGGGAGAGGGACCGCCAGAAAGCAGGCAGGCTGTACGATCGGGAATGTCAGGAATTGAACTAACGATTAGCGGAATATGCTGCTGATCGCAGCTGGCGCTGCGCAGTTCAACAAATTTTTCCAGCATATCCGCCGTTGCAGCAGGCCCCATGCCGCCCAGAATCCCAATGGTATGTTTCATTACCCGCACCGCTCTTTCTCTGCTATTTCAAATGACACTATCAGCTTGATGCATATGTAAAAAATGCCATTTTCTTAGCCGCTATGCGTAAAAGTTATCGCCTGACAGACGCGAATCTGTTTACACAGACGGCTGACAGCGCCTTCGGCTGTCTGCGAAGGACCGGTTTCTGAGCCTTGCGCCGCTAAACAGTGACTAAACAGCGAACACCCCGTTTCGGTTTTGTAACACCCACCCGCAAATTAGCGATGCCCGCCACAAAATTCACATATCACTGGCGTTGATGAAAGGAAGCATATTGCATTTGCACAGTGAGTCGGATAGCGTCTGTAACGTTACACTAAAACGTTACAGAAAACAGATTCAGCGACTTTTTCGTTAAACCAGCTGGCCGTGTCAGCCTTGCCAGATGGCGTTATCGCGACCTCTACACTGTGAGAAAGGATAATCATGATGAAAACAACACCGTTTCGTTCAGCCAGACGTTTTCTGGCACTCGCTTGCCTCAGTAGCGCCCTGATTGCAGGCAGTGTGCTGAGCGCTTCAGCACAGGCAGCAATCAATTTTCGTGTTTACTCGTCTCTGCCAGGAGATGACTCCTCTGCGCACTATATTTGGTTCAATCGATTCCAGGAAAACCTGAATAAAAACGAGAAGTTAAAAGGACAAATTAAGCTTAATTATTTCGCCAACGCCATGCTGGGAAAAGAAGCCGATGCCACACAGCAGGTCCGTATCGGTGCCATTAACATGATGATTTCAGGCACCTCAATCTGGGCCACGCTGGTCCCTGAAGTCGGTGTTCTGGATCTGGGTTATCTGTTTAAAGACTATGACCAGGTCGGGAAAGCGCTGGATGGCAAAGCCGGCGAACAGCTTTCTAAGTTGATGATGGATAAAGCAAACGTGATGGTGTTGGGTTATGGCTATAACCTCGGCGCGCGCAACGTCTACACCAAGAAGGCGATTGAAAAACCAGAGGATTTAAAGAATCTGAAAATCCGCGTTCTGCCAGTGCCTAACTTTATCGCCACGCTGAATCACATGGGAGCGGTAGCGATTCCAATGCCGGGCGGGGAAGTCTATTCCAGCCTGCAAATGGGCGTGATCGATGGCGTCGA
>OCAE01000637.1_pt1 | contig 20554 bp, 19 predicted proteins | sample 1495581 | NCBI WGS metagenome assembly OCAE01 (sample SAMEA2580278, study PRJEB22360) | human gut metagenome | biome: human gut; feature: human-associated habitat; material: faeces | place: Denmark | collected 2008/2010 | reverse complement strand
GTTGGAAAAGAAAACAAAAAAAAGTATGCCTCCGGCCCCAGCCGCAACTGCTCCCGGCCGTGTGGCTTTCTTCCAGAAGATACCGCCTACGAACATAACAAGTGTACCTGCGCACAGGAAAGTATAGGCATAGGACAGCATGGAAATAATTGCCTGAGCGCTCAACGCAAAATAAAGCACCATACAGCCGACAACAAATGTGACAACGTGTGCCAGTCTGTTAATCCGTTTCTGATCCGCATTTTTATCAATATACTCAATATAAATATCATTTGTAAAAGAAGCTGTTATATAGATAAGCTGTGAATCTACCGTCGACATGACCGCTGCCATCAGAGCCGCAATCATAATAGCTGCCAGCCAGCCCGGGAAAACCTCAAGCAGGACCTGGAACATAATACTGCTGGCCGGAGCATCCGGGAACAGAGCACGGCCATACATTCCCATTAAAACCGGAAGAACCACAAACGGAAGAAGGATCAAGCCGCCCCAGAGAGCAGACAAAAAGGCTGTTTTTTCATCCTTGGATGAAACATTCCGCTGGAAGGAGGCGCAGGATACAAGTCCATATAGCATAGATGGGAACAACATCATAACCCACTGTTCCGTGCCGAATGGCATTACAGACCAACTGCTGGCAGGCAGCGCCTCAGCCATAACTCCAAAAGCCCCTGTCATCGCCATATAAAGCATGCTTAGCAGAACACATGCAAAAATAACGCCTACCTGAATTACATCTGTCATCAAAACTCCCCACTGACCAGACATAGTTGCATAAATAAATACTACAATACAAACAAGAACAGCTCCGATCACGGGTTCCATCCCCAGATATGAAAACAGATTTTTACCGGCCGTGATCTGGCCCGCCATAATACTCATGGCGGCAAAACAGTTAATAACAGCATAAATAGTTCCGGTAATACGTTTGCCGTAACGCTGGTTAAGTACATCGGATAGTGTCAGGGCATTGGCCCGATAGAGCTTTCTGGCCACCACAAATGCGAATACAACATATCCCAAAGAAGCGCCTACCCCAAACCAGGCGCCTCCTATTCCATATTCTGCCCCGTACTCCGCACCTCCTACAACCACTCCATTACCAATATGTGAACCAATGTAGGATCCACATACCATTAGAAACCCTCCCCGCTTTGCGGCAGTTACGTAGTCTTTAAAATTGTCTGATTTGTTCCGTCCATAGTAGCCAATCGCCAGCATTGCGCCCATGTATACAACCAATACCACCACAGTCAATGTTAAAGTGTTCATACTTACCTCCTTATCTTCTCCCCTCGTTTATAATCCCTCGAATTGACTTTAATCCCCATCCCCTATTACCGCCTTACCTGAGCAAAGGGCCTAACCATTCATAATACTGTATTTTGTGACAAGCTCCTCGTCGATACCGATTCCAAAGCCGGGTGCCTGCGGCATAGGAATGCAGCCGTCTGTTATGTCCGGAAAATAATTTTCCGTTAAAACTCCCTGGAACGCTACCGGTGTCAGAGTCGGCGGATCGCAAGGATATTCCAGCCACGTAAAATTAGAGTAAGAGGCTACTAAATGCATACTCTGCAATACGCCCATTCCCGGGATGTATGCATGCGGATTTACAATTTTCCCGTAAGTATCCGCTACGGCAGCAATTTTTCTGATATAACTGATACCCGTACTCATCGTGCAGTTTGGCTGCAGAATATCATAACATCCCTTTTCCAGCATAATCTTAAAATCCGGAATGCCAATATTGATTTCACCACCGGCAATCGGGATATCCACCTCCTCATTCAGCCGGGCCAGGCCGTCAAAATTGTATCGCCACAGAGGTTCCTCCAACCAGGTACAGTGAAGCTGTTCCAACTCCCTGGCAGTTCCCCTGGCACGTTCATAGCTCCATACGGGAGGGAATCCATTCTTGTTTCTCTCACAGGCAGTGCCCTGGTTTGCATCCACCATTATTTCCAGCTGGTCTCCCACTGCGTCACGCACCGCTTCAATGATTGCGATGTCGTCACGCATCCTTTCGTTCGAGAAGCGGATTTTAACAGCCCGGAATCCGGATTCCACCAACCAGCGGGCATCCTCCCTGCGCTGTTCATTGGAACGCAGTTCTCCCCAGGCGGCGTAAACCGGAATTCGATCACGGCAGGAACCCAGCAGTTTATAAACAGGCAGGCCGGCAGCTTTTCCGATTATGTCCCAGCATGCATTTTCGATCACCCAGGGACGAGTGGCAATTCGGGCTACATTGCGCAGCTTTAACATGATTGCTTCTATGTCAAATGGCGAATCTCCTACCAACATAGATTTGGCATACTCCATAGTCTCACAGACAATCTTCAGAATCCCGTGAGGTGCCTCCATGCATGCGTATCCTGTAATTCCATCATCCGTATGTACACGGACAACGAAAATCACCTGCCCCCGTTCTGTCATTCCCGGATACCAGGTTGGATGGAATTCCTGTGGAAATGGTACTTCTACGCAATCATAAGTAATATTTGTAATTTTCATTTAATTCCCCTTTTCCTCCTCTCTAAACACACTTCTTCTGTTGACAATATCATCTGGTAAATAATGATTCCTCCTTTGTTTCCACCTCCCTCATTATATCCGTACTTCTCATTGGCTTTCGCTGCCATTGCAAGATCGCTTATGGAGTTTGATTATTCATTCCTCCATACATGTATAATCTAATTATACATGTATTTATTGTAATGTCAACAGAATATTCTAATAATTATATTGTATTTATATTTTATAAGGTTGTTATATCATTCTTTATCTAAATATATTTCATTAAAAAGAAGGGAACATTTTAATTTCACAGGAGAAATTTTCTGTTAAAAAAAGGTTAGCAGAATCTGATTTTCTGCTAACCGAACTCCCCCGGTTTCCCGGTCTATCTTATTTTTTTATATTTATTATCTCATTAAAGATTCTGCTTACTTCCGCTATATTTATTGTTTCTGATAAGCCTGTTTTCTCACGCCCTGAAATCTTCCCGATACATTTCCACAAACGAGTGGAGAATCTTCGCCGTCATCCCCCAGATTACATTTTCACCGTACCGGTAAAACATAACCTTATACCTGCCCCTCCGCCAGTGATAATCCTCACCGCCCGGGATCAGGTCAAACGGAAAATCTTTTCCCGGAATAGTCTGAACGTCGGTATCATAGCATTCCGGCTCGTGTTCCAGAAACCATTTAAGAGGAACGGTAAACACATGATCCACTTCATCCCCGGAAAACGTGCCCTTATAGCCTTTCAGTTCAGCTAAAAACGGATAAACCCCCAAATTGGCCGGTGTTATCAGAATATCCAGTGGGGCGACCAGATCGATCTGGCTCTTATAAACGCCAAGCTCCTCCATTGTCTCACGGACAGCCGCCTCTTTCCTCGTCTCTCCCTTTTCCACGGCTCCGCCGGGAAAGCAGACTTCACCCGGCTGGCACTTCAGGACCCCCGCTCTTACCTCAAACAGAAGATGGTATTCACCGTCTTTCTCCAGAAGCGGTACGAGTACGGCAGAATCAAAGCCCATCTCCTGATCCAGACGTCCCGGATGGCGATCGGCCCAGAGACGCTTCATCGTCTTTACCTTGCTGCCCTCCGTTGCGTGCAGGAAAGCTGCCACGGCCCGGTTGAATTCGAAACTTTTTTCGGATGCAATAAAGTGATTTCCCGCAATCAGCCTCAGCCTGCTGTCGGGGATGCCGTAGTATATCCGTCTTGTATGGCCGTTTCTTATCATATCCTTAGTCCCGGCAATCACCAGGACCGGCATCTTCAGTCTCTTAAGCTCCTCCGGTTCAATCCATGGGCCCTTGACCATAAGGCCGAGCAGCTCCGTCTTCTGCTCAAGCGAACCTTTATATTGCTCTTTCTTACAGGACTGCCTTTCCGGTGACGGCTGCCTCTGTAACGGAACGGCTCCGGCTATCTGCCCCGGAGTATCTTTTCGTTTCACGGTCTTGCGCTTTTTCTTTCTCCCGGACGGAACCGCCGCGATTTCAGTGAGCATCCGGCCGAATTGGGAGGCTGCTTTGCAGGCCAGACAGAAACCATATCCGACAGTTATCGGAATCTGTGTTGCCGCCTTTACTCCCAGTGGATTCAAGTTCGCACCGTTTAAAATCAACCGGTCCACATATTCCGGATACCGCAGGGAAAAGGTGAGGGCAACATTTCCTCCGTCGCTGAATCCCAGCAGGATAATATGTCTCAGTCGTTTCTCATCAAGAAATCCTTTCAGGTCTTTTGCAAACTGCTCTACTGTAAATGGCCTTGTCCCTCTCGGGGATTTCCCATGTCCTCTCGTATCTATTGCTATTACCCGGTATTTCTTAGAAAAAAACCGGATCTGATTTTCAAAATATGTGCTGTCCTCTCCGTTTCCGTGGAGCAGGATCATCGGCTGTCCCTTGCCGCATTCCCGGTAATAGAGCTTCATGTCGTTCCTCCGTATTTTCGTTGTCCGCAGTGATTCTTATATGATTGTATTTAATAAGATTGTGTTTAATAAGTTTATCATTAAAAAGAATTGCCTATCCTGATATTTTATCACAATTATTCCTTTTATTGCAGGTGTTATTTCCATTTTTCCAATACTCTTCCACCAAATCTTCGATCAGCATAAGCCCCACCGGACCGAGAATAAATCCCAGAAATCCGAATAACTGAAGGCCCACGTACATGGACATCAATGTTTCCAGAGGTGTCAGCCCCATTTTTTTCCCCATCAGCTTTGCTTCGACAAATTCTCTCATAAAATAGCAAACCAGATAAAGGCCCAGAAGCATCACCCCCTGGTACCATTTTTGCTGCAGCATCAGAAAAATCCCCCAGGGAATCAGGACCGTCCCGGTTCCGAAGATTGGCAGCGCATCCAGAAGGCCGATTCCGATGCCGGCAATAATATAATAAGGATTCCCAATCGCTATCAATGTCAGGATACAGAGGCAGGTGGTCAAGAACAGAATCACCGCCTGTGTTCTCAGCCATGCATTTCCTGTCAGGGCCAGTCTTTTTCCCAACAGCGAAAACTCCCTTCTGAAAATGGAATTGTATCTTCTCTCCCTCAGTTCATCCATCTCCTGCAGGGAAAGTATCGATGCGATAAACAGGATTACCGTAATAATTGCTACTTTTATAAAAAATCCAAAGACAGATACGGAATTGACTACCAGATTGGGCATCGTCGCATTTTTAAATGCCCTGGCCGTTCCCAGGAGAACGTCCTGAACCATTTTCACAAGTACGCCTTCCTGCAGGCGGCAGAAGGTTTCGACGGAATGACACATTCCCGTCAGCCATTCATCGAAATTCTGCACCCAGACGGGAACAGCGTTGACGAGTTGGTTCGCCTCCATAAACAGCCTCCGTCCGCCGTAGAAAAAACCGGCCCCGAGCAGAGCCAGAATTAGAATCATTTCAATGCCGCCTATCACGCCAATCGGAACCGCATATGTCTTTCCTCTTCTTTTCACGCGCAGCTTCCGTTCCAGAAAATTGGCGGAAGGGCGCAGAATCAGGGCAATCAGATATGATATCAGAAATGGGAGAAAAAGAGGCAGAATGAATTTAAAGCTGAGATAGACAGCGGCCGTAACGCCTGCTGTCAACAGTGCTTTTCTCTGCTTTTCCGTAAATCCGGTCATCACCTCACCTGCTTTCCCTGCCAAATCTGTATTTTACCTCAATGTAAATGGATTTAATAAACGCAGGAACATCCTCCGTATCTCACCATACATCGATATTCCTGCGTCTCTTTTGTAAGCTTCTCTTCAGTTTCTTTAAGGAGCTTACCCATGGTCCAGCCCATTTATGATTTGTACTTCTTTTGTACAGACAGTATTATAAGCAGATCAAATAAAAATATTCAGAGTTTTTATTATCCAATTATATGAAAACCGACTTCCCTCTCATCAATCGGCATTTCTTCTGTTTCCATATCCGAGATATGGATAAAATGGCCTTCCTCCATCTGTCTGAGCATGAGATTTATGGATTTTAAATCACCCTGGACTTCCATCTCCACTCTCTCATCCCATAAATTTCTAACCCATCCCGTCAATCCAAGGCTCCTCGCCGCATACATGGCCCGATAGCGGAAACCGACGCCCTGAACTGTTCCGCTGAAGTAAATATGTCTTCTGGTTTTCATCTCAATCACCAAACCTCTCAAATATCCTGCCCCTCGGTTTAATTGCAAATTCCATATTCTTGCCTGTGGATGGATGAACGAAGGATAACTTTACAGCAGCCAGCGCCAGCTCCCTTTCACCTCTGCGCCCGCGGCTGCTCTGAACCTTTGCAGCATGGCCGCTTCCCTGCTTCGCCCCGGTATGCCGATCGGCATGCGTTCTTTCACCGGCCGGCAGCGTTCCTCCCCATTCAGGATTATATTTCCCGTCTCCCCAGAGTGGATTTCCATGGGCTGCAAACTGCACGCGGATTTGATGGTGCCTGCCGGACAGCAGTTCTATCTCCACAAGGGAAATCTCTCTTTCTTCCTCTGTCTTCACATCCAGCGCCCGGTAGACAAGTTCTGCCCGCCTGCTGTCCGGCGTGTCTTTATCCACAACAAATGAGAAGTTGTTTCTGCCATCTTTCAACAGATAATCCACATAGTTACCCACAATATCCACAAGTTTTCCACAGACTACCGCATTGTATATTTTCTTCATCCGGCCATCCTGAACCTGCTTGCTAAGAGAGGCTGCCGCCTTCTGATTCTTAGCGTAAACCATGATTCCCCCGACAGGCTTGTCCAGTCTGTGGATAACTCCGACATAGGGCTCCACAGGCCGTGTGGACGATTTTGTGGATGGCTTTGTGGACAACCTGGATAACTCCGCTCTTTTCAAATGGTTCTTTATTTCACTGACCATATCCGGCTCAAATCCACGGCTGGCCTGCGATTCCAGGCCGGCCGGCTTCTCCGCTACCAGAATATCGTGATCCTCATATATTATTTTTAACATGTCAATTCCTCTTTCACCGTTTTCATCTTCTTTTGTCTCCTTTTGTAACAGTTCAGACAGCATGAACTGTTACCTCATTTTACTATGACCGGACCGGTTCTACAAGTGATAACGGAAATTTGTAACCGTTCAGACAGGATTGAAAAATTTATTAAAACTGTATTGAATATTTCCAGGAAAAAGAGTATAGTATAGTTAAATATAAGATGTAGTTTTAAAAACTATGTAACAGATTAATATAAACTTCGTTGCTGCAGGTTCACCGAATCTCTGCAGGCGCTGAAGAGGAGGCAGAATTATGAAAATTAAAATTAAAGACCCTGGAAGTGCATTGACTCACTTTATTGCCATGCTTGGAGCCGGAGCTGCCGCCGTGCCGCTGCTGTTAAAGGCTGCCCGCGAACCGGACCATATCCACTTTGCGGCGCTGCTCATATTTATCGTCAGTATGATCCTTCTATATGCCGCGAGTACGATTTACCATACACTGGATATCTCCGATGAGGTAAATAAACGTTTGAGGAAACTGGATCATATGATGATCTTTATCCTGATAGCAGGAACCTATACACCGGTGTGTCTGATCGTTCTTGGAGACCGGTCCGGGTACTCCCTGCTGGCGCTCGTCTGGGGAATTGCGATTGCCGGTATTATTATTAATGCACTTTGGATCAACTGTCCAAAATGGTTTTCTTCCCTGATCTACATTGCCATGGGATGGGTTTGTGTCCTTGCCATCCGACAGATTATCCTGGCTCTTCCGCGGGCCGCATTCGGCTGGCTGCTGGCCGGGGGCATCATATATACGGTGGGAGGCGTGATATATGCCTTAAAACTGCCCATATTTAATTCCAGACATAAGTATTTCGGCTCACATGAGATTTTTCATCTGTTTGTTATGGGAGGAAGTTTCTGCCACTACATTATGATGTATGCATTTGTAGCTTAAGCGGGAATCCCCGCCTTTTCCGCCGCTTTCCTCCTGCATGAGCTGTTTGGCCGCTCAAAACATAGCCAGCTGTTCAAATACTTTATTGACCTCTAATTCCCCAAAACCCCATACATTATTCGGGTAGAATATATCCTGGTTATGCCTTGCCCCGCGTGTTAATAACCGGTTGATATCATTTCCCGTAATCGACGTATAATTTCCCCTGGCAACCGACCATTCTAAAATCATCGCGATTGCTCCGGCAGCAAACGCCGAAGCCGCTCCGCTGCCGGTAGTATTTCCATAACGGTTTTGAGGCAAAGCACAGGGGACCCGGTAGCCCGGCGCTGCCAAATCCGGTTTAATATGACCGTTTCTGGTATATCCCCTTCCGGATGCCTGAATGATCTTGCCCACCCGTTGATCATAGGCAGTGACTGTCAGCGAATGATAACTGTTCCCCGGGGATGTAATCGTCGTATCAGGATCCGACTTGAGAAAATATGTATTATTCGTAAGCATGGAGCCTGCGGGCAGCCACGCATGGAATGAAAAAGCCTCGTTTTCCAGGTTCCTGATTCTGATGGTCCAGATGCCGGGAAGCATTTTTTTGAAACGGATAAGTATCAGCTGATCTCCTGTTTCCTGTTCAAAGATTATATTATTAATCCAGATTACACATTCATGAAAAATAAATTGCAGCCTTCTGCAGTCGAGTATGGAAGGGAATATCTGCTGCGTTGATTCATGGTTGGGGGCTAATATCTCGATCGACAGCCGCGAATAGGAAGACCATATTTCTAATGCAAATTCCGTGTCTCCCGCTCCGGCCAGCAGCTCAACGTCATCTTGAAAAGGCGCCGTACCGGCCGTACCGAAATAATGCCTCCCTGCAATCCCCTCATTTCCGGCCGATATAGATACTCCCGTCCACGGGAGCTGGGATAGCGAATCCAGATAACTGCTAAGCGCTCCGTGACCGTCGTGGCCGCCCTGGCTGCTCCCCAGCGCGATACAAATTACGACTGGGCGCTGAAGCGACTGGGCAACCGAGTATACATAACTGACACCAAGCATAATATCCGATTCCATATAACAGATCACATCATTCGGAACACAAAATATATTCTTTATATTTCTCTTTGCTTCCTTCAATTTAACTATAACCAATTCAGCTTTTGGCACCACGCCTGAAAAATTAGCTGTAATGCTGGGGCTGCCGGCAATGATGCTTGCAACAGAAGTTCCGTGGCCGCCTGAATCGGAAATCGGAACGACAGACTCCGGTGTTTCTGAGGATAAGGCTTTATTTATCGTTTCAGCTTTGTATTCAGTGCCAAAGGTAAAATCTTTCGGAGGACTTCCGCTCTGTTCAGTCTGATCCCAAATTGAAACAAGTCTGGTGGAATTGTCGGGGTTTCGAAATGCCGGATGAGTATAATCGATGCCGGTATCTATAACGCCGACCAGCACGCCCTGCCCCCGCAGATCCAGATAAGGATTATCCTGCAGGGTTTGTATTCCTGAGGCTCTCATGCTGATGGGAGAGGTGGCTTCATACAGACTTGGAAATATATGATATGGCATTGAGCCAAGAGCACAGATATTATCAGTTGCAGGGAGATGGATTACAGAATGCCGTTCGTTTATATAGGTAACGCTGTCAGCGTCAGTAATGCTTCCGTCAATATCATAAAGAGGAAGTAAGACATTGTTCATAATCAAATCAAAATAATTTTCATCTAATATTTTCATAAAACCTGTCTAATTGATTATTTGCTTAAATTATATGATAATAAACAGTAAATATTACTTGATAACCATTTACCTTTCAGTTTAATTATTTTTATGTATTTTACATATTATCATATTCACAATATAATCCATTTATCGAATTCGACAAACATAAAAGGAATGGATAAAAGGAGAACTACCAATCATGAAAAAACAGACAGACGCGAAGACGCTATGGACATTATTTAAATCGATGTTTGTTTTAAGCGCATGCACCTTTGGCGGCGGCTTCGTCATAGTGTCATTGATGAAAAAGAAGTTTGTGGAAGAATTACAGTGGCTGGATGAAAGCGAGATGCTGGACATCACCGCAATAACCCAGTCATCACCGGGTCCTCTCCCGGTCAATGCTTCTGTTATTATCGGATACAGAATGGGAGGCATCCTCGGTTCGCTGACAGCCATCCTCGGTACAATAATTCCCCCGATGCTGATTATTTCCGTTATCTCATTGTTTTACACAGAGTTCCGCACTAACACATACATCGCCATCGCCCTTCAGGTGATGAGAGCCGGAGTTGCGGCGGTTATCATGGATGTAGTCTGGAATCTGGCGTCCAACGTATGTAAAACAAGGAGATTCCTGTACATTGGAATGATGGTTCTGTCTTTTGGCGCCACCTTCTTCCTGGGCGTCAGCGCCATGGTTATCATACTGGTGTGTCTTGGAATTGGTCTTGCCGATTTGGCTGTTACCATGAGAAAACAGGTAGGAAAAAGGAGTAACTCATATGCTGCTGATTAGATTATTTTTAAGCTTTATCCAGGTAGGACTTTTCAGTGTGGGCGGGGGCTATGCGGCAATTCCGCTGATTCAAAACCAGATTGTGAATATTCACGGGTTAATGACCCTGGAAGAATTTACCGATTTAATAACAATTGCAGAGATGACTCCCGGACCTATCTCCATCAATTCCTCAACCTTTGTCGGCATGAGGCTCTCCGGTCCCTTCGGCGTAATCCTCTGTACCCTGGGCTGTATCATACCGTCCTTTATCATCTGTCTGACACTGGCGCACTTTTACTATAAATACCGCAGTTTTGAAGGCGTTCAGACCGTACTGGGTGCCCTGCGCCCCGCAGTCGTGGCGCTGATTGCATCGGCCGGTCTCTCCATCCTGCTTCTCGGACTTTTCCAGTCCGGAATCCAGGGGATCCGTTTTGAGAATTTCCATGTGATTGAGGGCATTCTCTTCATTGCCGGGCTTTACCTGCTCAGAAAAAAGAAAGCCGGCTCCATCTCCGTAATTCTTGGCAGCGGAGTAGTCGGAACCGTACTTTATATGGCCACCGGCCTCGCGGTCTGAGACTTACCCGATTTGTAACAGTTCAGACAACATGAACCCTTAGCCCGTTTTACTAATATCTCCCATCCGTGCAAATGTCGATAAACTGTTTCATGGATTGGGAGATATATTTATTCTTGTGATAAATCAGCTTGATTTTTCTTTTCATTCTTGTATTTTCCACATTAAGTACGCGCACTTCCCCAGCGGCAATCTCTTTTTCTATCACCATTCTGGACAGAATGGCTATCCCCTCACCGTTTAATACCGCCTTCTTGATCGTCTCGGTATTGCTGCAGCTCCACTTGTTTTTCATCTTTATGTCATGCTCCAGCAGGAACTGCTCAAACTGATTGCGCTCCACACTGCCTGACTCTCTTGAGATAAGAGCATGCTTTGTCAGCTCCTTCAGCTTAATGCCCGGATGGTTGAAAAGCTCATGTTCCGGTCCGACTACGAGTACAAGTTCATCATCATAAATATCTTTCTTCACCAGCTCATCGCTCCTGACAATTCCCTCCACAACGGCAATATCAAGCTCACTTCTCTGGATTTTTCCCTCGATGGCAGCCGTATTATCTACAATGACACAGACATCCACATCCGGAACCTCATTCTCCAGGCTCTTTATCATCGGAGGCAGCAGCCTTGTCCCGACAGAGACGCTCCCTCCCACCCGGATCACATTACCGGATGAGGTATCATTTATAAATCCCTCCATTGTTTCAAATGAATCAATGATATGGCGGGCATACGGCAGAAGCTTCTTTCCTGTCTCGGTGATATAAATCCGCTGGGACAGGCGTTCAAACAATTTTATATTATAATAGCTTTCCAGTTCCCTGACTGCCTGGCTGACAGACGGCTGTGAAATATGCAGCCTCTCTGCCGCAGCCCTCATTTTCCCGCAGTCGGCAACCGCCACGAAGATCTGTAGGTGTCTGATTGTCATTTGATGCCTCCTTTGCCGCTACTTCTCTATAAAAAGATCCATGCTTCCGGAGCGGAATCCCTCCAAATCCAGCGTAATATAGGAAAACCCCAGCTTCTTCAAAACGCTGCAGATTTCCTCCCTCTTTTCAAGGGCTGCGGCCATCTGAGCCGGATCCAACTCCAGACGCACCGTATCCTGATGAAGACGCAGGCGGACATTCCCCTCAAATACAGTCCTAAGGTACGCTTCCCCTTTTTCGATTTTTCTTAAAATTTCATAATCCAGCTTTGTTCCATAGGGCAGACGCGTAGCCATACAGGGAGTGGACGGCCTGGATGCCACCGATATGCCAAAGGCGGACGAAAGCTCCTTTACCTGCCGCTTTGTGATATGGCACAGGGCAAGAGGACTGATAATCCCCAATTCTTTCAGTGCCCTGATTCCAGGTCGGTAAACGTGGGTGTCGTCTTCATTTGTCCCGTCAAGTATGCAGGTAATCCCCTTTTCCCGGGCAAAATCGAGAAGAGCCGTAAAGAGGTGTTTTTTACAGAGATAGCAGCGTTCCGGGGGATTGTCCCTCATTCCCTCCATCTCAAGCTCATCCACCTGGATTACAACATGTTCCGCTCCCAGCTCTCGGGCAACCTTCTTTGCCGTATCCAAATCGCAGGCAGGATGGAGCATTGTATTGAATGTCACCGCATAGACGGGGGTTTTATATTTTCTTCCGTTGTCACAGGCGATTTTAAGAAGCAGGCTGCTGTCCACACCGCCGGAAAAGGCAATGCATACCGGCCCTTTCCCGTACTCATCCATCATCTGATTCAGCTTATCTGTGTTCCCGTTCCTATCAGTCATCTGCATCTTATCGCCTCCTGTCATGCTGCTGCCGGGGCGGACAGCAGCATAGTTACCGTCCCGCCGCATCCTCTTTCAGGGCATGGTAGACTTCGGTAAAAGGAAGCCCCTGTTCCCGGCAGATCTTTCTTACGCTCTCATATTCCGGATAATTATATTCTTCGCTCCCGGTCCGGCATGTCTTTACATCAGCAGTTCCATAGCGCGACTCTATCTGTCTTATTTCCCGCTCCAGCACCGTACGCTCCACAGGCCAGCGGCGGATCCCTATCGTCGTCGTATGGGCAAATACGGCCGCCTCCAGCGCCTTCTGCTTATCTTCGGTACAAAGAATCCTCAGCACATAAGCCGGACGGTTTTTTTTCATGTATGCCGGCGTATACCACACGTCTTTTGCTCCCTCTTCCATCAGACATTCCATGACAAAGCCAAGGGCCTCCCCTGTACAGTCATCCATGTTTGTCTCCAGAATCCAGAGTTTTTCCTCATTATAGTTCTGTTTCTGCCTGTCCTCCGTCTTTCGGATCAGCATTGCCCTTAAAATATTGGCATTTTTAAAATCCTTGTTGCCGGCTCCCACGCCTATTTTTTCAATGATATAATGTTCCGGAAGGACGTCCTTCGTCCGAAGGGCTGCCGCAATTGCAGCTCCGGTAGGCGTCACCATCTCCCCTTCATTATCGGTCAGTTTCAGTTCCAGTCCATGGGAAGCGGCAATATTGGCCGTAGCAGGTACGGGTACCGGCATCACCCCATGCTGGCAGCGGACATAGCCCCTTCCTTCTGCCAGAGACGATACCACTACATCCGTAATTCCCAAATCATACATACAAACGGCTACACTGATTATATCTACAATGGAATCGACAGCCCCTACTTCATGGAAATGCACCTCTTCCACCGGAATTCCGTGGGCTTTCGATTCTGCTTCCGCAACAATCCGGAACATCTTTCTGGCCAGCTCCTTCACCGGTTCTTCGGAATGCATGCGGTCTATGATTTCAAAAATATCCTGGATATTCCTGTGGATATGGGGGTGGCTGTGAGTGTGGTCATGATTGTGGTCGTGTTTGTGGTCGTGATCATGGTCGTGTTTGTGATCGTGGTCATGGTCGTGGCCGTGATTGTGATTGTGATCATGATCATGGTCATGGCCGTGCCCATGCTCTTCCTCCTCCAAATGTACATCAAAATCGTAGGCATCAATACCGCATTTCAGTTTTCTCCCAAAATGGAGATGGTACCCTCCCACGCCAAGACTCTTAAGCGTTTCTTCCAGAACATTTCTGCTGGCCCCCAAATCGAGAAGCGCGCCCACCGTCATATCACCGCTGATACCGGAATAGCATTCCAGATACAGCAGTTTTTCTTCTTTTTCCTGATTTGTAAATTGGCTCATCTTAATATCCTTTCTCCTAAGTTTAGACTGTGTAACAGTTCCTCTCGGCCAGTCTGTTGATCTGCGCGGCAAGGTAACCGGCCCCATAGCCGTTATCAATATTTACCGTTGAAATCCCGTTGGCACAGGAATTAATCATTGTAAGCAGCGCCGAGAGTCCGTGAAAACTCGCACCGTAGCCGACCGACGTGGGAACTGCGATAACCGGATTCTCCACCAGCCCGGCTACGACAGTCCCAAGGGCGCCTTCCATGCCTGCAATTGTGATGACACAGTTTGCCCTCGTAATCTGTTCCCTTTTAGATAGTATCCTGTGGATTCCGGCAACCCCTACATCGTAAATCCGATCCACGTAACAGCCGAAAAATTCCGCGGTCTGGGCTGCTTCCTCCGCCACGGGAATATCCGCGGTTCCCCCTGTACAGACAGCGACACAGCCCTTTCTTTCTTTTCCCTCCGGCTCTGCCTTTAATATACGCGAAACCGGGTCATAGATGATACCGGGAATTCTTTCCTTTACCAGCAAGTACTGCTGCTCTGTCGCCCTCGTTCCCATCACCTCACCATTTTCACGGTACAGCGTGTCAAATATATCCGCCAGATACTGATCGGGTTTTCCCTGACAGTACACGGTTTCAGGAAAACCGGAGCGCAGCTTTCTGTGCAGATCGAGTTTTGCATATCCCAGATCTTCGTATGGCAGGTTTTTAAGCATTTCCCCGGCTTCCTCAGGTGAAAGCGTACCCATACTCACCTGCTCCAGTATTTTTTTTACGTCCATCTGTTCCTCCTGTTCACCATTTCCACTTTACACTAATTTACACGCAGCATCATGGCTGAACTGTTACAGCAGTCGGCTAATCAAAATCGCTGCGCGATGAGCCGACTGCCTGCTGCCACTGCCTTTTCGCACGGTCAGCGCAGCAAATGCGCAGACCTGGCTGAACTGTTACGAACTGTTACGTACTCATCGTATCCAGTCTGATTTTTCTTGTACAGACTCTGTCTGTGAGGCTCTCTGAATGACTCACTATCAGCATTCCGATTCCTCTCTTCCCTGTTTCTTCCACCAGTACATGCCAGATTATACTCTGCGTCACCATATCCAGCATTGTTGTGATTTCATCGGCCAGAAGAATTTTAGTCCCCTCTCCCAGCGCCCTTGCGATACAGAACCGCTGAAGTTCTCCGCCTGAGAGTTCCGAAGGAAAACGATCCATCCACGCCTTTCTGATTCCCAGTTTTTCCAGAAGCTCCGGATTTATTTGTCCGCCTTCCCTCAAAACACGGCCCATCTTCCAACGCGGATTCACCGACTGCTCCGGGTGCTGCCAGATCATCTGCACCGGCAGCCTTCTTTTATATTCCTCAAGCGGTTTGCCGTCCAGCATTACCTGTCCGGAATCCGGTTTTTCATATCCGGAAAGGATCTTGCAGAATGTGGTTTTGCCAAATCCGCTGGGAGCCGTGATCCCAACCCTCTCCCCGCTCCCGATTTCCAATGAAACCCTGTTCAAAATCTGCCGGCTCCCGGTATCGTACCTGAATGAAATATCCTTTGCTTTAAGCTTCACCGCGTCACCTCCGGCTCCTGGTTCTTTATCAGGCTCTTTTCGTCATATACCGCGAAATCATGCTGCGGCATAGCATGATACAGAGCCTTAGTATATGCATGCTGAAGGCCGTTCGGTCTGCCGAAATCTCCGGGTTTGATTTCTTCGATTATCTCTCCCTCATAGAATACCATAATCCGGTCGGCTGTTTCCAGCGCCAATTCCAAATCATGAGTGATAAGCAGCACAGACGCGCCTTCTTCTGCTATCTCTTTAAAATGACCCATTACCCGTCTGGCCGTAGCAAGCTCCAGTCCCGGCGTCGGCTCATCCGCAATAACCAGTTTCGGCTCTTCCATCAGCGCCGATATGATCAGGATACGCCTTGCCATTCCTCCCGACAGTTCGAAGGGATATAGCTCTTCCGTCTCTGCTCCAAGGCCGAACCGGGCCAGCAGGTGCCTGCACCGTTCGATGGATGCGCTGTCTTTTCTTCCCTTTCTTATCTGTTCTCCCACCTTCATCAGGGGATCCAGATAGGACACTCCCTGCGGGACAAGGGCAATTTCTTTTCCGCGCAGCTTATTCAGCCGTTCCTGCGTGAGCAGCTCTCCCCGGTAGAGAATCTCGCCCGAAACCCGGCAGTTGTAAGGCATGATTCCGAGAACAGCATGAGCCAGGAGACTTTTACCGGAACCGCTTGCTCCCACGACAGCAGCCATCTCGCCCTGATTGAGGGTGAAGCAAAGCTTCTTAACAGGATTCAGTTCCCTGCGCCGAAGTCCTCTGTCATACTGGGTAAATGAAATACCCAGACTGCGTACTTCCAGTACCGTTTTGTCCGGCATACCAATTCCTCCTTGCAGTATCTATCGTTATTTTCCCAGCCCTTCTATTCATGCGCGCTTTGCGGATCCAACAGGCTGCTTACGCTCTGCCCCAGGCCTTGAAACACCAGAACCGTTGCCACCAGCGCGGCTCCCGGGAAGACGGCCAGCCACCATTTTCCTGTTATCAGATACTTCATACTTTCCGACAGGATAATTCCGATGGCGGGTTCCTCCGGCGGAAGACCGAATCCCAGAAAGGTGATGGATGCCTCGTGCAAAATGGCATGCGGAAACATAAGAACAAGACCGGTCAGAAACCGGGGTACCAGATGAGGCAGCATATGCTCCACCGCAATCCTCCATTTTCCCATTCCAAGCTTCTCTGAAATTTTAACATACTGGCTGGCCTTCAGCTGAAGAACCTCGGCCCTGATAAGTCTTGCCAGGGAAGGCCAGTGAGTCAGTGCTATACCGGCCGCCACTCCGGTAAAACCTTTACCAAAGGCAAAGGATATCAATATCAGCAGCAGCATATGGGGAATCCCCATCATCATATCAATCAGGCCCGATACGGCCATATCTGCGGCCTTTCCAAGTACGGCAGCAGCAGTGCCCAGGATTACGGCTATCACGGCGCTGGATGCAGCCGTCACTATCCCCAGGCGGATACTCATGGACAGTCCGGCCGCCGTCCGCTTCAGCATGTCGCGCCCGAGCCAGTCCGTGCCAAAAAGATAAGCAGTTCCCGGCCGCAGATTTTTCCGGCCAAAATCTGTAACCAGAGCGTCATTTTCCCAGATATGCCCGAGAACTGCAACCAGGATAAGTACGGCCAGGAAAACAGTCACGGCAGCCAGGCCCGCCTGCTGCGGACGGGTAGATGAATCCCTCCAAAGATTCGGGTTATCATAAGGTTTCCCCCTTCCGCACCATTTTTTTCCTGTCACGTTTCAATCTCGGATCAACGGTATAGTAAAGTAAGTCCGCAGTAAAATTGCCGAGAAAAACGACAGCGGCGCTAATCAGGGTAATTCCCAGCAAAAGCGGAACATCGCTGCCGAGTCCGGCCGTAATTGCCGCCTGCCCCAGACCGGGATAGGAAAAAACCTGCTCCACCAGAACGGAACCGCCGAATATCTCACTGATGGACGCAAACTGCAGCGTGATAACCGGCAGGAGTATATTCTTAAGGCCATGCCTCCCGACTATCTGCCACTGCGTTTCTCCTCTGGCCCTGGCATAGAAAACATAATCGCTCTCAAGAACTTCTATCATTTTGCTTCTGGTATGCATGGCGATATTGGAAACACCGGTCAGCCCCAGCGTCAAGGCCGGCAGTACGGCGTGAATCAGCCTGTCCCCGAATGTCACCTCCGACGCCGCAACCCCCACCGGAACACTGAACCCAATAGGGAAAATCGGAAACCGGATGGCAAAAACCAGCAGGAGGACAAGAGCCAGCCAGAATGCCGGCGTTCCTGCAATCACCATGCAATATGCAGTTACCGCCTTATCCTGCCATTTCCCTCTTTTCACTCCGGCCAGTACTCCCAGCGCCACACCGCCAATTCCTGAAAATATCCAAGCGGATATCATCAGCCAGGCAGAATTTGCAAATTTTTCGCCTATCACATCAAGAACCGGCCTCCGGTAAAGAAGGGAGATGCCGAAGTCCCCCCGGCAGATGCCGGAAAACCAGCGAATGAATCTCTCGCCGGCCGGCACCGTAACTCCCCAGTATTCTTTTAACCTTTCAATCTGTTCCTCAGACATGGACCCCAATGCTGCCTGTCCCACGTTGCTTTTCAGCGGATCCACCGGCGAGATGGAAATGAGAAAGAAAGCGGCCGCACTGACAGCCAGCAGAAGTATTGCCATCCTTATCAGATTTTTAATTATAAATATGCCATGCCGCTTCGTCACTTGTATCTTCCTTCCTTTATTCCCAGCTCCACTGATCCACGTTGTTAACAATAGACCAGCCGTGTCCATGTGGGTGAAGCTTCTGTTCCGCTACCTTCAGCCCATCTCTGACCCAGTAGAGATGATCGATATTAACCAGCCAGATCCAGGGGATATCTCCCTCCTGCGTGATCCCTGTACTTCCATCCCACTGTGCCTTTTTCCATAATTCCCAGGATTCCTCCAGGTTATCACTGGCCAGGGCCTCATCCATATACTGATCCACCGTCTTATTCGCATACGGCGAGTAGGCCGCAAGTCCGGTATCCTCCATGGAATGGTAAATATTGTAAAGTTCCATCGGGGTATGCGCTCCCCATCCCCACAAAAGAGGCTGGGACTGTGCTTCGTCATATGCCGTATCCCATCCGGCTCCCCTTGTTGATGCATTGATGCCGATTTCCTTCAACTGGTTCGCCGTATCGGCTGCCAGCGCCTGTCTTACGGAATCGTCCGCCGGATACAGAAATTCAAGCTCTGCCTTCACCCCGTCCTTTTCCCGGATTCCGTCCGCTCCCACGATCCAGCCTGCCTCATCGAGCAGCCTTGCAGCTTCATCCCGGTCACAGGTAATTTCGGCATCGCTGTTATACCATGGCATCTTGTCGCAGACACTGAAGGCCGGACTTCCATAACCGTTTAAAACATTCTGTATCATTTCATCACGGTCGATCGCCAGATTAATAGCTCTGCGCACCAGGACATCGGAAGTGAAATCATTCCCCACCTTGAGTCCGTCCTTCTCCATTACCGGAACAGCCGGAAGATTAAATCCTCTGTTATCTACGGTTTCACAGGCCAGAAGTGAATACCCGGCAGTCTCCTGATCCGCGTAGGAAGCAGCCGTATAAGCCAGATCCACCTGTCCCGCTTTGACTGCGGCAAATGCGGCATCCTCGTCCATAAAAAGTATCGTTACCCGTTTCATCTTCGGCTGTTCACCGTAGTAACCGGGGTTTGCCTCCAGAATTACCTGCTGCCCCCTGTCCCACTGTTTCAGCATATACCGTCCGGAGCCGACCGGATGGCTGCCGTAATCCGAATCATAGGCATGTTCCGGCACAATTCCTGTAATAGCCATCGTATATGGCCATATCGAATAGGGGCGCGCCATATGGAAGACCACCGTATTGCCGTCCAACGCCTCCGCGCTTTCAAGCATTGTAAAATCATTGACCGAGCTGGTCTCCCTCAGCGTATTATATGTAAATGCGACATCCTCCGCTGTCAGCGGTTCCCCGTCCGTAAATTTGACATCATCGCGGATTGTCACCGTCCATGTCAATCCATCCTCCGAGGATTTCATATCGGTAGCCAAATCATAACCAATCCCCAAATCCGGCGTTGTCACCGTAAGAGTACTCTGAATCAGCGGCTCATGGACATGTTCGCCGGCCCCCCAGCCATAGGCGGGGTCAAATCCCGCTTCCGGTTCGGAATTTGTTGTCATAACAACCACTACCGAATCTTTTTGCTGCTGTGTGTTCTCTGCCTGCTCCTGCACTGCCGTCCCATTGGCCTCTGCCGTACCGTCCTTACCGCTGCCGGAACCGGAACAGCCCGTCAGGGCCAGGGCCGCCGCTGCCGCCATGGCAAATAATGCACTTGTTTTTGTTTTTTTCATTTTAATACCCCTCTCTTTGTCAATTACACTTCATAAAATTCCGAAAAAAAATACCGGAAAAGCTCTGCCCCTTGGGGACAAAAATACCTTCCTGGTATAATTAAAGTCTTAATAAAAAAATAAAATTCCGCTTCTGCGGATAGAGACGGCTTGTGCTGTCGGATGAAACTATTATAGTCCCGCCCGGCAGCACAGTCAATCCCGTTTTCACGCTTATTTCTCAAACGCTTAGATTTAACTGAGGTGAGAGGACGCGTCCGGAACGGACCATGTCCGGTGTGGTGAGGGAGGTGGCTGAGTCTTTTGTCCCCGTGGAGAGGTTGTCGTGAGGGGGGAATCCGGCCGCTGATTGTCTCTAACCTTAAATGGGGGAGGCCCCTGTCGCGGCCAC
>OCAE01000636.1_pt1 | contig 20567 bp, 19 predicted proteins | sample 1495581 | NCBI WGS metagenome assembly OCAE01 (sample SAMEA2580278, study PRJEB22360) | human gut metagenome | biome: human gut; feature: human-associated habitat; material: faeces | place: Denmark | collected 2008/2010 | reverse complement strand
GACTGGCGCTGAAAACCAACATCACCAGCGCCATCGCACCGATAAACCACGGATTCTGGAACTGGATCCCCCATCCCAGCGCCTGATTGCTCAGTCGTAGCACGGTCATCAGCAGCGCCAGCGCCATGAAGGAGAGCAGAATACCGCCCACCGAGGCGAGAAACTGGCGTCGTATTTGCTGACGGTTTTTCTCTTCGACGAGCAGAATGGAACCCAGTTTCATCCCCAGCACCGGCAACACGCAGGGCATCAGATTGAGGATCAATCCGCCCGCCAGCGCCATGAGGATCACCTGCCAGAGCGGTAGCCCGGCGTGCTCGGCCACCGGCTCATCGCCAACGGTAAGTTGGCTCTCTTGCGCCACGCCGTTATCTGCCAGCACCAGCGTGAGCGATTTGCCACGCAGATTCGGCGCCCCTTCCCCCCAGCTATCGTGAACCGGCACCGTCGCGCGAAGTCTGTCTCCGTCGACCCGGATAAGCGGTTTGGCGAAATCCGCATCCTCTACGCTATCAAGGAATAGCGCTGGCGAGATCCAACCACCGCTGCGCTGCGCCTCGACGATCAGCTCACCGCTACGCGCACTGGCGCTCAGCGTTTGTGTCAGACCTTGTGTCAGGGGTACGCGCCCCATCGCCTGCGCATAGTCATGCGCAAACCCGGCATCCTGCGAAGACGCCGTGAGTGAAAACGGATAGTCGGTCAGCAGACACACGTTGCTACAGGTGGAGAGCGTCAGCACGCCAGCGATGCGGCTGGGCGCAGGTCCCCGGACGGCCAGCACAAGCGTGACCTGCTGGTGATAGCCCTGGGTGGTGATACCGGCGACGTCAAAACGGGCCGGTGTCGGCCAGAACCAGTCCACCGTCGGCATCTCTCCTTTCCAGGTGATGGCAGGCGCAACGCCGCCTTCCCCCGGCGAGCGCCAGTATGTCTTCCAGCCGTTTTCCAGTTTAACGTCGATCAACAGACGGGTTTCCCCCTGCGCTGACGTATCGGCGCGCAGTCGTACGCTGGCATGGTCGTTCTCCGGGGAACGCAGCCAGCCGCTCTCTGCGGCCCATGACGCGGGCAGCCAGAGTAATAACAGGCAGATCAGTGCCTGCCTGAAGGCATAAATCATAATTTTTCTCCATGAATGATTAGCTAACGGTACGAAACAGCCGCTCTGTCATTCGCGGAAAACGCAGAATCGGAGATGCACCCGGAGTCCGGGAGGGGAAATAACACGCTGTGGGAAGAACGGTAAGCGAACCGTCCTGAACGGGGTTAACAAGGCGAGGAGTAAACAGAGCGCGAGAATCGCCCCCTCAAAAACAACCGGTGGCGCAGTCAGCAGTGATTTCGCACTGAGCTCGCATGGGGTCGCGGGTGACGTTTCCTCTGCCCCGGACGTCGGCGATGTCGTCGCCGTGATGCTGGTTGTCTCCATCTGCAACGCGTGCAGGCCCGCCATGCGCTGCGCGGTACAAACTATCACCACGACACATGCCAGGCAGAGGAACCACCATCCCATCCGTTGACGTTTCGCCATTACACCCTCACTCATTGACGCGAGTTATCTTAGCGGCTGGCGTGTTTTACGCAACCTCCGGGCTGTAAAGTTATGTTGTCTCGCGGGTTGGCATTCGCCCGCGACAGGATTACCCTACACTTACTGGTGACACCTTTTCAGGGCTTCCTTTAGCCTGTATTGATTAACCCGAGAGAACGCTATGGAATTAAAGGATTATTACGCCATCATGGGCGTGAAGCCGACGGACGATCTCAAGACTATCAAGACCGCTTACCGCCGACTAGCCCGCAAATATCATCCCGATGTCAGCAAAGAATCCGATGCCGAAGCCCGCTTTAAAGAGGTTGCCGAAGCCTGGGAAGTGCTGAGCGATGAACAGCGACGCGCCGAATACGATCGGCTCTGGCAACACCGCAATGACCCACAGTTCAACCGCCAGTTCCAGCAGGGCGAGGGACAGAGCTACAACGCCGAAGACGTCGACGATATTTTCTCCTCTATTTTTGGTCAGCACGCGCGTCAGTCGCGCCAGCACCGTGCCAGCCGGGGACATGATATTGAAATTGAAGTTGCGGTTTTTCTTGAAGAAACGCTCGCGGAACACAGCCGAACCATCAGCTATAACCTGCCGGTCTACAATGCGTTTGGCATGATTGAACGTGAAATCCCGAAAACCCTGAACGTGAAGATCCCGGCAGGCGTCGGCAATGGCCAACGCATTCGTCTGAAAGGCCAGGGTACGCCGGGTGAAAACGGCGGACCGAACGGTGATTTGTGGCTGGTTATCCACATCGCGCCGCATCCCCTGTTTGATATCGTTAACCAGGATCTGGAAATTGTGGTGCCGCTCGCTCCGTGGGAAGCCGCGCTGGGCGCGAAAATTGCCGTCCCCACATTGAAAGAGAGCATTCTGGTCACCATTCCCCCCGGCAGCCAGGCTGGACAACGGTTACGCATCAAAGGTAAGGGGCTGGTCAGCAAAAAACAGACCGGTGATTTGTATGTCGTGCTTAAGATTGTGATGCCGCCGAAACCGGATGAACGCGCAACGGCGCTGTGGCAACAACTGGCAGAGGCACAGTCAGGATTTGATCCGCGCAAAGATTGGGGGAGAGCATAATGGCTAACGTCACCATCACCTTTACGGTTACCGAGTTTTGCCTGCATACCGGCGTGACGGAGGAAGATCTGAATGAGATCGTGGGTCTGGGCGTCATCGAACCTTATGCCGAAACGGCGGACAACTGGCAGTTCGACGATCGTGCGGCCGCCGTGGTGCAGCGCGCCCTGCGACTACGTGAAGAACTGGCGCTCGACTGGCCGGGGATCGCCGTGGCGTTAACGCTACTGGAAGAGAACACCCGTTTACGCCAGGAAAATCGCCTGCTGCGACAACGACTCGCGCGGTTTAACCCTCATCCATAAATTCAGGGCAGCGAAAGCTGCCCTGGGAGTGATGACAAACCTCATCCCGATACCGGACAAGCAGAGATCACCTAATTAAAAACAAGGAAAATCAATTCATTGATTTTCGGCTGATCATCACAAAGAAGGAAAAACCACGTTTTTTCCTTCTTTGTCAGCGGTCTGAGGGCAGCGAAAGCTGCCCATTTATCAGGCGATGATATAAATCAACGCTGGCTCAAAGGGATAGCCGTAGGATAGTGGTATTCAAAATGCCACTTTATGGAAGTCAGAAGGCAATGAGCGAAAAAAGCAGAAAGCGCTGGCAACGCCGCCCAGGAACAACGGGCGGCAAATTGCCGTGGAACGACTGGCGTAATGCCTCCACCTGGCGCAAAGCCACACAGTGGCTGCTGCTGGCGATCAATACTTACATTGGCGTGACGTTTTACTACTGGGTACGTTATTACGAAACCGGTGGGTCCAGTGTGTACGTTCCCCGACCTGGCGGCATTGAGGGCTGGCTCCCCATTGCGGGTCTGATGAACCTGCGCTACACGCTGGAGACCGGCATTCTGCCACCTGTTCACGCCGCCGCCATGCTCCTGCTGGTCGCGTTTATGCTGATCGGCCTGCTGCTCAAGAAATCGTTCTGCTCGTGGCGGTGCCCGGTGGGTACGCTGTCTGAACTTATCGCCGATGCGGGTAAGACATTATTTGGTCGCAACTTTTCGCTGCCTCGCTGGCTGGATATCCCCCTGCGCGGCCTGAAATATCTGCTGCTGGCCTTTTTCCTCTACATTTCGTTGTCGATGCCGGCACAGGGCATTCCGTATTTTATGATGTCGGCCTACGGCATTATTATCGATGTGAAGATGCTCGATTTCTTTCGTAACATCGGCACGATCACGCTGCTGAGCGTCGCTTTACTGGTGGTGATAAGCCTGTTCATTCGCAACGCGTGGTGTCGTTATCTGTGTCCCTATGGCGCCCTGCTCGGGCTACTTTCCCTGCTCTCACCATTCAAAATCCGCCGCAATGCGCAAAGCTGCATCGACTGCGGGAAATGTGCCAAAAACTGCCCGTCGCGCATCCCGGTGGATAAGCTGATTCAGGTGCGAACGGTTGAATGCACCGGCTGTATGACCTGCGTGGAATCCTGCCCGGTCGCCTCAACGCTGACATTTTCCCTGCGCACGCCAACGGGAAAGACAGAAACGCGCCGGGGAGCGCTGTCAGGTATGGCGATGACGCTGCTGGTACTCGGCATTATGTTTGCCCTCATTGCATTCGCGATGCTGATGGGCGTTTGGGACAGTCCGGTGCCGGAGCAGCTTTACTTCCGTCTGATACCTGAAGCAAGGATGATTGGACATTAACAGGAGCCGGATGGGGCATCTGCCGCCATCCGGTGGTTGACGATCACTCCGGTTTCTTGTCCTCGTGGATGCCATCCTCAATAAAATCTTTATCGAGCTCTTCGGCATTCCCCTCGTGATCGCGACCAGAGAGAATGTTCCAGCAGGCGATAAACAGCGCGGTAACGAGCGGACCAATAACAAACCCATTGATGCCGTAAATCTCCATTCCGCCCACCGTGGTGATCAGAATCAGGTAGTCAGGCATTTTGGTATCTTTGCCGACCAGAATGGGGCGCAGAATATTATCCACCAATCCCACCACCACCACGAAGAAGCCGACGATGAAAAAGCCCTGCCACAGTTGCTGCGTCGAAAAGAGATAGATAGCCGCTGGCACCCAGATAATCGCGGAACCCACGGCGGGGATCAGCGACAGGAACGCCATCAATGCTCCCCACAGAATGCTGCCATCAATACCGACAATGTAAAACGCAATCCCGCCCAGCGTCCCCTGCACGATCGCCACCACAACGGTGCCTTTCACCGTCGCCCGTGAGACCGCGGCAAACTTTGCAAACAGGTGCTGCTTAACGAAATTCGACAACGGCAGCGAGTCGAGAATTTGCCGAACCAGATACGGCCCATCCTTGAGCAGGAAAAAGAGCAAGTAGAGCATGATGCCGAAACTGATCGCGAAACCGAAGGTGCCTTTGCCAATCAGGAAGGCGCTACCGGCCAGATATTGCCCGCCCTTTAACGCCACATCAGACAGTTTCTGCTGGATTTTGGCAGCGTTATCGAGACCGTGATCGGCAAGAAACGAACGCGCCCACTCCGGCATATGTGCAAACAAACTTGCCACCACCTCCGGGAACTGAGCGTCGTTGTGCTGCAGCTTGTTGTAGACCACGTTCAGTTCAACGGCGAGCGAGGAGAGGATCAGCATTAACGGGATGAACACAATCAGGCAGATGATACCCAGCGTCAACAGAGACGCGACCCCGTTACGCTCCCCTAATGCCGAACGCAGCTTATTTTTAACCGGGTAGAAGATAACCGTCAGAATTGCGGCCCATAAGATGGCGGAAAAGTACGGCGACAGCACATCGAAGAAAGCCCATGTCACCATAGCGAGAAGAAAAAGGAAAAAACCTTTATTCAGTCCGTTAAAACGCATTTGAGGATCCTGTAAACAAAGAAACTCAGTGGACTATAGGACTGATTGCGGATTTTACAAAGCCGACAGGAAGAAAACCGTCTGCCGATACTTCACATTCAAAGTGTGACAGTGCTCATTGTTTCACCAAAAGGAATTGCATTTAGCGCAGAAACAGATCAATCATAATCACATACACGAACACAGTCCGCATATACGAACAACATGGAGAAATGATGAGCGCATTCGATTACAGCAATCCGGTTAAGTTTCATTTCGGCGCGGGTAAATTCAATCAGTTAGGCGAGATAGCGTCGAAGCACGGGCGTAATGTGTTGTTGGTCGTGTCTGACAGCACCAAACACACGGGTCAACTCGAACGTGCGCAACTGGCGCTTTCTGACGCCGGTATTGCCTTTGCCATTTACGATCGCTTTATGCAGAATCCGCTTTCGACACTGGTTGAGGAAGGCGCGGCACTGGCCAGAGACGAACGCTGCGATCTGGTTATCGGAATCGGTGGCGGCAGTGCAATGGACATGGCCAAAGGCATCGCCTTCTGCGCCTGTAATGAAGGCAGTATCTGGGATTATGTGTTTGGCAAAAAACAGGCGCAGCGCGCGTTGCCGGTGATATTAATCCCCACCACTGCCGGTACCGGCAGTGAAGCGAACCGTACTGCCGTGTTCACCAATCCGCAAACGCATGACAAAAAGGGGCTGGTCAATCCACTCATTTACCCTGTCGCCGCCATTATCGATCCTGAGCTGATGCTCACCCTGCCCAAACGCGTTATCGCCGGACCGGGTGCAGACGTCCTCTTCCATGCCCTGGAATCCTATATCTCGCGCAACGCAAATCCATTCAGTGAGATGCTTTCCCTGCAGGCCATTCGTCTGCTGGCAAAAAACCTGCCGCGGGTTTACGAAGACGTGAGCTGTCTGGACGCCTGGGAAAAGGTAACGCTAGCCAGCACACTCGCGGGAATGGCGATCGACTGTGCGGGAACGACATTACCGCATGCACTGCAACATCCGATGGGCGGATTGCTGGATGTGGTGCATGCAGAAGGGATTGCCGCGGTCTATCCGGCCTTTCTTGAATACACCTGGTCCGCATCTCCAGAGAAGTTTGCCGCCATCGCGCAGGCAATGGGCGTTAACACGCAGGGAATGACCAGCGAGCAAGCGGCACAAAGCAGTGTCGCCGCAGTGACCGATTTCCTGAAAGGCATCAATATGCTCCCGACGCTGACCGAACTTGGCGTGAAGGAAGCGCATTTCGACTGGATCATTAATAACGTGCTAACCACGATGAATGTGGTTTTAAACAATAATCCACGCGTGCCTGATGCGACGATGCTTCGCGATCTTTTAACCCGCAGCCTTTAAGCGACAAAGGAATAGTCATGTTTATTATTATTGACTCTGGCTCGTCGGCAACACGATTGTATCTTATGAATTCAGGCGACCTCCGTGTCATCGACAGGTCTGTTATCCAGGCCGGTGTAAATTCCACCATTGATAAGGGAAGTAATGAATTTCTGAAAACGGAGATGGCCTCCGGAATAAAAGCATTGCTCAGCAGGCACTCACTGTCGACTGAGGAGATTGAATTTATTATTGCCTCAGGAATGATTACCTCTAATCTGGGACTTCATGAAATACCGCACCGGGAAGCGCCGGCAGGTATTGAGCAACTGGCTAAACATGCCGTGCGTTTCGCTGGTCATACCCTTCTGCCGCTGAATATCCCGGTGATACTGATTCCAGGGATAAAAAATAAAACCACGGCACAGTGGGAGGATCTGAGGGGCATCGACCTCATGCGCGGGGAAGAAACCCAGGCCGCAGGCATATTGTTAGCCAGGCAACCCACATTGCCCTGCACGCTGATTGAACTGGGCTCAACCACCAAACTCATCTCCATCAACGAAAAAGGAGAAATTGCCGGCAGCATTACCTCACTCAGCGGTCAAATTTATGCCGCTATTCTGAAACAGACATTCGTTGCCTCCAGCGTAGAGAATGCTGAAGACGCTGTTTTAGATGAAACGATTATTGATGCGGCGTACCGTTCCATTTCACAAAGCGGTTTCCTGCGTACCGTATTAATGACGCGCTTCTTACAATTTTCCTTACCGACCACGGCAGCGCAGAGAAAATTATTTCTTGAAAGCGCGATGGCCTGCGACGATCTAAAACTGCTGTCAGATGCCCAACACCAGGGATTTAATCTTAACGGTGACGTCTATCTCATTGGGAATGCGTCACGCTGCACCTTATACCACTCTATCTTTTCACATTATGCAGAACGTAATGCGCGCTTCCACATTATTTCCGATGCGGAAAGTATCGACATGCTGGCAATAACCGGAGCGAGCGCCATCGCCCGCGCGATACAAAATAATCCGCAATAAGGTGAAAACAACATGACAATTATTACCATTGATACCGGAACAACGAATACCCGCGTCTGCGCCTGGCAGGACGGAACATTACTCGCAGAAGCGGCGCGTGCCGCTGGCGTGCGGGACACTGCCATTACCGGCAGTACGGCCACATTGATGCAAGGTGTCAGCGACGCCGTACAGGACGTGAAACAGAAAGCGGGCATCCCTTGCGACGCAAAGGTTATTTACCTCTCAGCCGGAATGATTACCTCCAACGTGGGCTTATTTGAGATCCCCCATCTCGTCGCCCCTGCCGGATTAAAAGAACTGGCAGAAGGCATGACGCCCGCGCATCTGCCAGAGATTACCGATGAACCCATTTGGTTCGTTCCTGGCATACGTAATCACAAAGATACCGTCTCACTGGATAACGTCGAGCAGATGGACATGATGCGCGGCGAAGAAACGGAAGCAATTGGCGTACTCAGTAGCCTTGATATCCGTGGGCCTGCGCTGATCATTTTACCGGGATCGCATTCAAAATTTGTCAAAATTGATGCGCAAAACCGCATTGAAGGCTGCGTAACCACCCTGGGTGGCGAGCTTCTGGAAGTCATTACCCGACATACTATCCTCGCCAGCTCGTTACAGCATCAATTCGCGACCAGCATCGACAGCCCCTCGTTACTACAAGGGGCCAGCCAGTGCCTGGGAACCGGACTTTCCCGCACCTGTTTCTCGGTTCGCGTGCTGGACATGTTTGCTTCCTTATCACTGAACCAGAAAGCGAACGTACTGCTTGGCGCCGTATTACAGGATGACCTTCAGGCAGTTAAAAATAGTCGGGCATTTGACTGTCCGCCGGATACGCACATCGTGGTATGCGGTAAAGAAGTTCTCAAACTCGCGTTCGCCACCTTAATTGATCATGACCCGTGGTTTAACGGAAAAATAACCGTCGCACCGGAAAATAAATCCTTGTCCGCAGAAGGATTACTGGCTTTGGCGAAACGAAAAAATATTATTTAACTCCTTTGTACCCTACAAAAATAAAGGTTTAATTTATGAACACGACCGTAAAAGAAAGTGCCGTAGTAAAAAAACGAGGCGGTAAAAGATGGTTTGTTGTTTTCCTCTTATTAATCGGCGGGATTATTAACTATCTGGATCGTGCAAGTTTATCCATTGCAGCGCCCGATATGATGAAAGAATTGAATCTGTCCAATACCGATATTGGACTTCTGGGGTCGGTATTCGCGCTGATTTACGCATTGTGCCAACTCCCTGCTGGTTTTCTGGTTGACCGCTTTGGTCCTAAAAAAGTCTATGGCTGGGCCGTCGCGTTGTGGAGCGGCGCCACCATGCTGACAGGGGCGTGCAGTAGTATGATGACCCTGATTTTCGCCCGCGGAATTTTAGGGATTACTGAAGCCCCCTGCTGGCCTGGTGCAGCCAAAATTACGGCCTCATGGTTCCCTAAAAAAGAGCGTGCGCTGGCGACGGGGTTCTGGGATGCCGCCTCAAAATGGGGGCCGGCCATTGCTCCACCGATTCTGGTGGCCATCATCGTGCCGTTGGGCTGGCGTTCTTTATTTTATATTGCCGGTGCGATTGGTCTGGTCTTCGTGGTGTTCTTTATTTTTGCTTACCACCAGCCAGAAAAACATCCGAGTATCACCAAAGAGGAACTGGATTATATCAAGGAAGGCGGCGGTGGCACCGCGGAAAAACTGACCAGTGAGTCAGAGAAAATTAGCTGGGGTGGATTATTCAAATACCGTTGCATCTGGGGAATGATATTAGGCTGGTTTTGCTATGTATGGATGATGAATATTTTCACTACATTCCTGCCGCTCTATTTGATGAAAACCCAGAATATTCAGCTTAAAGAGTTAGGGATCTATGCCAGTATTCCTTATTTCGGCGGTATTGTCGGTGCCATTATGGGGGGATATATCTCCAAATGGTTAATCGATAAAAATATCTTTACCGACTCCCTCAAAGCAAAACGCGCCACGATCAGTATCTCAGCGTTACTCGCGGGTATTGCGGTCATTGCCGTACCGATGGTGGATGGTCTGTTTGCAACATTAACGCTGCTGGTGATTGCCATGGCGCTGCTTTCCGCGCTCTCAGCGACCGGTTGGGCTTTGCCTGGCGACGTTGCCCCGTCGTCGATGGTGGCGTCAGTCGGCAGTATCCAGAACTTCGGCGGCTATTTTGCCGGATCGCTCTCCCCCCTTGCCACCGGCTTGATCGCCGATATCACCGGTTCTTATACCCTGGCTTTCGTCAGCGGCGGGATCATCGCGGCCTGTGCTGCACTTTGTTACTGGTTCATCGTAAAAGAGCCGGTAAAAGTAGAAGAATAATACCGTCAGGGGGAAATCTCCCTGACTTTTAACAGAGGTTATCAATGATTAAACATCGCGTTATTCACGCTATAGAACAGACCGGACTTATTGCCATCGTACGCGGTATCGAGCCTGAATCTGTTTTGCCTTTGGCTGAAGCGTTATATGCAGGTGGCGTTGAGGTGATAGAGGTGACGTGCAATTCGACACGTTATCTGGAAAGTATCACCGCGCTAAAAACGAAAATGGGAGACAAGATGAAGGTGGGTGCGGGAACCGTTATCAATCCCGTCATGGCACAACTGGTTATCGATGCTGGTGCTGATTTCGTGTTGTCGCCTGATTTCAATCCTGACGTCGTCTCTATGGTTCATGAGAAGCAACGACTGATGATTCCGGCGGTGATGACGCCCTCCGAAATCCTCCAGGCCTGTCGCCTGGGCGTGGATCTGTTGAAGCTTTTTCCGGCAAACAGCCTGGGCATCGATTATCTCAAAGAGATCCAGGGGCCGCTCGATAATCTCGCGCTGATCCCGGTTGGCGGCATCACGCTTGAAAATACGGCAAGCTTTGCGCAAGCAGGCGCGTTTGCTGTCGGCGTCGGGAGCGCGCTGACAAACAAACAGTGGGTAAAAGACGGCGAATGGGGAAAAATCACCCGCCAGGCGGAAGCATTTATCCGGGCGTTTCGTGATAACAAACACCGATAAATGACACCGGCACATCGCCCTGCACGTTTTTCCTTCATTGTGTTCATGAAGTCCGCCTGGCTATACTGCGGCTCATTAAAACTACAGTGAGGGAAGAACGTGTCTGAGAAGATTAACCGCTCTGTCGCACGGGCACTGGAAATCATGGAGCTGGTTGCGCAGAGCAAAGAAGATCTCACCATTTCAGAGATCAGCAAATTTCTGGCCATCCCGAAAAGTACCACTTTTGATATCTTGTATACCCTTCTTGAAAAAGGATATCTGGAGCAGACCAGCGAAAAGCAGAAAACGTTCAGGCTGGGCATGAAGCTGTTCCAGACCGGCGCTCACTATCTCGACAGAACGCCTTTTCGCGATGTCGCCCACGCCACGCTGGAAAATCTGGTTGAAAACGCAGGCGAAACGGCTTTCCTCGCAATTCTGAACAAAGATGAACTGGTGTATCTGGACAAGGTTGAAAGCCCCAATTCCGTCAGAACCTCGGCACGTATTGGTTCCAGTAATCCACTTTACTGCACCGGTCTGGGTAAAGCCATTCTCGCCACCCTGCCCGATGATGAAGTGCGCGCGATAGTAAAACGAACCGGTGGCCTGCGTCCCGTCACCCCCTATACCATCACGGATGAAGCACAGTTTATGTCCATACTCGCCCAGGCAAGACAGCAGGGTTATGCGGTCGACGACAGGGAACATAACAGCGAAGTCTTTTGTCTCGCCGCGCCGGTGTACAATCTCCACGGGCATGTTAGCGCAGCGATTAGCGTGGCCAGTTTATTTTCCAAAGTGAAAGACGATCGGCAAAAAATTGAGGTACTGGGTAAAATGATCTCAGCCGCTGCCCTGGAGCTTTCACACCGAATTGGGTATCGCGGTAAGTCTCTCTATATGAATGAATAACGTCACCGTCTGTTCGCCTGAAAGAAACGCTCAGGCGAACCAACTGACTATTCCTGTCGCCAGAATAATAGCCGTTCTTTCTGCGCAATGAGCAACTCCGTCGCATTAATAAATAAAACCCCAGATATATATTCACAAAATAAATATTTCCAATAAATTTATCATTCCTGTTTTTGTTTTGAAGATAAATTGTACGACTACGATTCAATTCTCTCTGGTCACATAAAGCAATCTTGATATCACATCCAAAAAAACGATATTTCACTTTGCCGAAATAATAAAGTCAATGATAATGCGCCCATTCGTCTCCTCAAAATGGCGGGATATTCTCTATGCTACATTTATTTGCTGGTCTGGATTTATATACCAGCTTGATGCTTTTACTTGCGCTGGTCTTTGTCCTGTTTTACGAAGCGATTAACGGATTTCATGACACCGCCAATGCAGTTGCGACCGTCATCTATACCCGAGCCATGCAACCTCAACTGGCGGTGATAATGGCTGCAGCGTTCAACTTTTTTGGCGTTCTACTGGGTGGACTCAGCGTCGCGTATGCCATTGTGCATATGCTACCCACGGATTTACTGCTCAATATGGGCTCGTCGCATGGCCTCGCAATGATTTTCTCTATGTTACTGGCGGTGATTATCTGGAACCTGGGGACCTGGTATTTCGGTTTCCCCGCCTCCAGTTCCCATACCCTGATCGGCGCAATTATTGGTATCGGGTTAACCAACGCGTTGATGACGGGAACCTCGGTAGTCGATGCGCTGAACATCCCGGCAGTGGTCAATATCTTTGCTTCGTTGATCGTTTCTCCCGTCGTCGGAATGGTGATTGCAGGCGCCCTTATCTTCCTGCTGCGCCGCTACTGGAGCGGTACCAAGAAACGCGATCGCATCCATCGCCTCCCTGAAGAACGGAAAAAAAAGGGCGGGAAAAAGAAGCCACCATTCTGGACGCGTATTTCGCTCATTTCCTCCGCGGCCGGCGTGGCCTTCTCTCACGGGGCGAACGATGGTCAGAAAGGGATCGGTCTGGTCATGCTGGTCCTGGTGGGGATTGCACCAGCCGGATTCGTAGTGAACATGAGCGCGACCGGATACGAAATCACCCGCACCCGCGACGCGGTCAGTAATCTTGAGGTTTACTTCCTGCAACATCCCGACGCGTTAAAACAGGTCGCCGACAAGACTCAACCGCCTGTCACACCGGCGGCAAATATCGCACCGGCGACGGAATTTCATTGCCACCCCGCAAACACGATGGATGCCATTCATCGCGTCAAAGCACTGTTGCCTGCCAACCTGGAGAGTTACGACACATTAAGCGTGTCGCAACGCAGTCAGCTACGACGCATCATGCTGTGCATCTCCGATACAACGGATAAAGTGGCGAAACTGCCGGATATCAGCCGTAGCGATGTGCATCTGCTGAAGAAACTGAAAACCGATATGTTGAGCACGATTGAGTATGCGCCGATCTGGATAATCATGTCGGTCGCGCTGGCGCTGGGCATGGGAACCATGGTTGGCTGGCGTCGCGTGGCAACCACGATTGGCGAAAAAATTGGTAAGAAAGGGATGACCTATGCCCAGGGGATGTCCGCGCAGATCACGGCGGCAATCTCAATCGGTCTTGCCAGCTATATTGGGATGCCGGTTTCTACGACGCACGTACTCTCTTCTGCCGTAGCGGGAACGATGATTGTCGACGGTGGAGGATTGCAGCGAAAAACCGTCACCAGCATCGCGATGGCCTGGGTATTTACGTTGCCTGCGGCAATTCTGTTGTCGGGATGTCTGTACTGGGCTTCCCTGCAATTTCTCTAAGCCAACTGACGGTTCAGGTGAAGCGATATATGCGTAAAAATGCCCAGTCAGCCAGACTGGGCATACAGAAACAGAACGAATTTACAGAACGAATTTACTGAAGGGTGAGGCTAACGGCATCCGTATTATTGTTACGGTAATGATAGCCGCGGGCTGTCATAAACTCTGCTATCGCTTTTTCCGCATCCGCCAGTACATCATCCAGCGGTTGATTCGCATCGATGTCGACCAATTGTGCGCCGCCAAAGGTCAACTGTGGCGTTATTGCTATTTTTCTGGCCAGGGCTTCTCTGCGGTGATCGGGTTTACGCGCACAGGCAACATCGAGGTCTACATTCAGTTTTATCACTAAATCCGGCTTATGACTGGCCATCCAGCGGAACGCCGAGCGTTCTTGGCCAGCCAGGAAACGAAGCGACTTCCGTCAGCATTGGCAGGAAACACGGTGCCATCATAAGCTCCGGGAATTTGTATTTGAGGATAGCGATCGGCTAATACAATTAGCCCACGGCGTCGACACGCCAGCATATGACGAAAGCGCAATAACCGACGCACCACGAAGGACATAATCACTAATGCGGGTACAGGGCCTGGTAATTTTCTCGCAGTTTTAACTTTATTACGCTCAATAGTTTTACCTAATGATTTTCCCATTAACGGTAATTTAACCACGGCGCGCCCCACATTTCCGGCCTGTTTACCTAAATGCACTTTTTCTGCGGGACCATATTTCTGCAAACAGATCAGAATATGTTCACAGACCGTTGTTTTCCCCGAACCATCGCTGCCAATAATGGCTATTAGCGGAGGTTTCATTGATATCATAAATATACCCTCAACATAAAATCCTTATCATGAATACTTTATTAACGCGATACCCTTTTGGATATAACTATTAATACTAAAACGACAATTAGACATTGTCACAACTTTGTTGAACAGATATTCTTGGGACACCACAGCGAATATACACCCCTTTATTTAAACTGGATCTTTCGTGAGTCAATATACTATTCCCACTATTAATCCCCCTTTCGTTCGGGTGATTGCCATAGTCGGCTGCGATGGTTCAGGTAAATCAACCCTGGCTGCCAGTCTGGCCCCTCTTCTGGCATCACAATTGCCGACAAAACAGCTTTATCTCGGGCAGTCTTCTGGTCGTATTGGTGAATGGATCGAACATTTGCCCGTCATCGGGGCGTCGGTGGGTCGTTACCTGCGAACAAAAGCGGCACGTGTGCACCAGCGCCCCTCGTCACCGCCAGGAAACATGACGGCGCTGGTGATCTTCCTGCTCTCCTGCTGGAGAGCGTATAAATTCCGCAACATGTTGATCCAGAGTCGGCAAGGCACATTATTTATCGTCGATCGTTACCCCCAGACGGAAGTCCCCGGGTTTCGCTTTGACGGGCCGCAGTTGGCCAAAACAACTGACGGCAACTGGTGGGTGCGCCTTCTGAAAGCGCGCGAACTCCAGTTGTACCAGTGGATGGCCTCCTGGCGCCCCCTGCTGCTGATCAGGCTGGATATTGATGAAGAAACCGCATTCTCGCGCAAGCCTGACCATCCACTGTCCATTCTCCACGAGAAGATCATGGTCACGCCGCATCTGACGTTCAATGGAGCGACAATCCTCGAACTGAATGGTCGGGAACCGGCGGATAAAATTCTTATTGCATCATTACGTTCAATTCAAGCCTCTCTTCGCGATCACCGGATCGGATTTGCGAGTCCTTTTTAAGACGGAACGACATGGAAACAGAGAACTCAAGCCCCCTGAATGCGCCGTTGCCGGAATACATTCAAGGACTTATTGCCGTGGTCGGCTGCGATGGCACCGGCAAATCCACGCTGACGGCCGATCTGGTTAAAAACCTACAACAAAAGTGGGTGACCGAGCGCCGCTATTTAGGGCTTGTCTCCGGAGAGGATGGCAACAAAATCAAGCGTCTGCCGCTGATCGGCACATGGCTTGAGCGGCGACTGGCGGAGAAATCATCAAAAACGCAAAGCATGACTACCCGAGCCCCCGCACTCTGGGCGGCGTTAATTATGTACGGATTCTCTGTGCGCCGAATGGCTAACTTACGCAAAGCGCAGCGGCTGGCGCAAAGCGGCGTTCTGGTGATCAGCGATCGCTACCCTCAGGCCGAAATTTCCGGATTCCATTATGACGGACCGGGTATTGGCATCGAGCGCGCGACGGGCTGGGTGAAAACTCGCATGGCAAAGCGCGAATCCCGCCTGTATCAGGAAATGGCGTTATGCCGTCCTGAACTCATTATTCGTCTTGGTATCGATATTGATACCGCATTTTCCCGTAAGCCTGACCATGACTACAACGAGCTGCGCGACAAAATCAACGTCATGGTGAAGCTCACCTACAACGGCTCAAGAATTCTCGATCTGGATTCCCGAGCGCCCTACCGCGAAGTGTTGGAAAAGGCGCTGGCAGCCGCATCCGTTGCTGCACGGAATTCCCGGCGCAGAAGCGTGATGTCGTGACGCATCAGCCCTCAACGGAGTCGGGGCGCACAGAGCGAAAGACTGTCTGAACTCAGGCGCGGTGCCATTCGCCAGACTGAGATTTTATACTGGGCGGGTTTGCTCCCGCTGAGTGATGATTAACCTGGCCTGACGGGTTTTCTCCCATGAAAAAGTGGTTTGCTGATGGCGCCTTTCGCACCATCATTCGTAATAGCGCCTATTTAGGCTCCAGCAACGTGGTGAGCGCCCTGCTGGGTTTACTGGCGCTCTCCTGCGCCGGTAAAGGAATGACACCAGCGATGTTTGGCGTGCTGGTCATCATTCAGTCGTATACCAAAGCCATTAGCGATTTTGCCAAATTCCAGACATGGCAACTGGTCGTTCAGTACGGTACACCCGCGCTGGAAAGCAATAACCTGCAGCAGTTTCGCGATGTGATCTCTTTTTCTTTTAGTCTGGACATCGCCAGCGGCGCGGTGGCTATCCTCTGCGGAATGGGGTTACTGCCGTTTCTTTCGCACTCGTTAGGCCTCGACGCCGACAGCTTCTGGCTGGCAATGCTGTACTGTACGCTAATCCCTTCCATGGCCTCATCAACCCCAACGGGGATTTTACGGGCGGTAAACCGCTTTGACTTGATTGCCGTCCAGCAGGCGACCAAACCCTTCCTGCGCGCACTTGGCAGCGTTATCGCCTATTTCGGTGACTTTGGGTTTGCCGGTTTCGCGATCGCCTGGTACGCCTCCAGCCTGATTGGCGGCACGATGTACTGGTGGTTTGCCGCGCGCGAACTGCGTAGCCGGAATATTCACGGTGCGCTACGCCCACGGCTGTTCGAATCGGCGCGCCGCCTCCAGGGCGCATGGAGTTTTGTCTGGTCAACCAATATTGCCCACACTATCTGGTCTGCGCGAAACTCATGCAGCACGGTGTTGGTGGGTGTCGTTCTTGGCCCCACCGCCGCCGGACTGTTCAAAATTGCGATGACCTTTTTCGATGCCACTGGCACGCCGGCGCAACTGCTTGCCAAGAGCTTTTATCCCGAAGTGATGCGTTTAGATCCGCGCAGCAAAAAGCCGTGGCAACTGGGAATGAAATCGGCGCTGTTAGCCGGTGGTATCGGCATCGCCGTGGCGCTTGTTGTGGTGATTGTCGGTAAGCCGCTCATTTCGCTGGTTTTTGGCGTCAAATACCTGCAGGCGTACGACCTCATCCAGATTATGCTTGGCGCGATTATTGTGTCGATGCTGGGGTTTCCCCAGGAATCACTGCTGCTGATGTCCGGCAAACAACGGGCTTTTCTGACCGCGCAAACCATCGCTTCCATCGCCTACATTGTCCTGCTGCCAGGGCTGTCGCATCTCTTTGGCGTGGTCGGCGCGGCGTTTGCCTACTTCGCCGGACAATGCCTGGATGTACTGCTTTCCCTAATCCCGACGCTACACGCTTATCACCATCGCCGTAGGTTGCCCTTTACCGCAGCCAAAGAGACTCACTCATGACGCACGAAAAATTCTCGCCTGACGTTCTCCAGCGCCTGTTTGTCGCGGTGGAAGAAGATGACATCGTCGATCGCCATGCCGTACTGCCGGATCGTGTGCAGATTGACTGCACCGACGTCAACATCCGCCGCTGTTATGATCTGTGCCTGCAGTTTTGGGAGGAAGGTTTTACCCGCAAGGACTTACTACGGTTGGTACTGAAGCAATTACGAGGCTGCGAGTTGTCAGAAAATGAACGGATGCAATACAAACACATTCGAGCGCGTTATAAACATTTACGTTTTGCTCAGCGACTCTATCGCAAAAACCACCGGGCAGGCCGTTTATTCAGCAAAACCACCGTTTTTCTCGGCCATTTCCAGGACGGATTTCGTAATGGGAATAAAACGATTACTGCCACTTATGGAAGGCTGTTACGTATTTACCTGAGTTTCCCCGTCTGGCGAGTCGTCCAGTATTCCCTGCGTCACAGTCAGTCAGAAACGGCAAGCGGATTTATGGTCTATTGTCAGGCGCAAATGCGCACGCTGCGAGAATTTATTACCAGACCGCAGCTGACAGGAAGTGAATTTCATGCCATGCGGAAAATCATTAGTCAGCAGGTTTCGTATTACGACACGTTACGTTCCCTCGATCCGGACAATCACGATGCCCGCGCAGTCTCCCGCTTTCTGGCCGCGATTAATGGTCTGATGGGAGACCGACATGATGAGATGGTGACCGATGCAATGGAAATGAGAAAACAGTACGACGCGCCGAGCGCACTGGATAGTGCTATTCGCGAACGTATAGAACAATTGCTCACCCATTATCCTCTGTAGGTCGAGCTGTACATGATTGCCCTTCCCGACTCAGCGAAATAAAGGATCTGCGATGCTGCTACGTCGATTACTGCTTGCCTCACTTCTGCTCTCGCCATGGCTGGCGTCAGCGCATAACTTTGTCGAAGGCCAACCGGTCAAGCCGATCGTCATTACGGATCGCGGCGAATTGCAGTTGGATAATCATGATGCGTTTAGCTACCGAAACTGGAACAGCAGCGAACTGGCGGGAAAGGTGCGCATTGTTCAGTACATCGCCGGGCGAAAATCCGCAAAAAAGAAAAACTCAATGCTGATTAAGGCCGTAAAGGTCGCCAATTTTCCCCTGGACCGCTTTCAGCCCACCACCATCGTGAATACCGACGATGTGATCTTTGGCTCCGGTTTCTTCGTCCTCGGAAAAATAGAAAAAAACAAACGCCGCTACCCATGGGCACAATTTATCATCGACAGCAGCGGACTGGGCCGCAGAACCTGGCAACTCAATGAGATGAGTTCAACCATTCTGGTGCTGGACAAAGAGGGCCGCGTCCTGTGGGCAAAAGATGGCGATCTGACGCCAAAAGAGGTGCATCAGGTTATCGCGATGGTACATAAGATGGTTGATGAATAGCCGGGCCCGCGATGAAATTAATTGAACGCTACATCATGACCAGTATTCAACGACTGGTAGCGACCCTCGTGGGTTTTCTGATCTTTATTTTCGCCAGCTATTGCGCGCAGCGCTACCTGACCGACGCGGCAAACGGCACATTAGCCCTGGACGTCGTGTTGAACGTTGTCTTCTACAAGGTACTGATTGCGCTGGAGATGCTGCTCCCCGTCGGCCTGTATGTTTCCGTCGGCGTCACCCTCGGTCAGATGTATACCGATTCGGAAATCACGGCGATATCCGCCTCCGGCGCTACGCCTTCGTGCCTTTATCGCGCCGTCATGTTCCTCGCCATTCCATTAAGCATTCTGGTGATGCTGCTGTCACTGTACGGCAGACCCTGGGCTTACGCGCAAATTTATCAGCTAGAACAACAGTCGCAGTCTGAGCTGGATGTCCGGCACCTGCAGGCAAGAAAGTTTAATATCAACAATAATGGGCGGATGATCCTCGCCCGGCAGATAGAGCCCGACGCGGCTCATCTCAGCGATACGTTGATTTATACCTCCTCTGACAACAGGACCAGTATCTTCAGGGCCAGCAGTGTTGACGTTGTTGACCCATCGCCGTCGACCCCCACGGTGATGTTGCACACCGGTACCGCCTATGTTCTGGCGCATCAGGGGCGGGATGATAACGAGCAGGTTTTTCGCAATCTCAAACTGAACCTGAAACCGTTCGACCAGAGTGACGAGGTCAAACGCAAGGCGAAATCCGTCGCTACGCTCTCCCGCTCCTCTGCGCCTGCTGATGCTGCGGAACTGCAATGGCGGGAAAGTCGTGGAGTCAGCGCATTGCTAATGGCGCTACTGGCTGTTCCATTAAGCCGCGTCAGGCCACGCCAGGGACGGTTTTCCACGCTGATCCCACTCACGCTCTTATTCGTCACCATTTTTTATGGCGGCAACATTTGCCGCACGCTGGTTGCCAACGGCGCGTTGCCCGTGACTCCGGGCCTGTGGTTGGTTCCCCTGCTCATGCTGGCTGGACTGTTTCTGCTGCTGATCCGCGACGGCACTCTGCTGTGGAAAATTCGTCGATGAACATCTTCAGCCGCTATTTAATACGTAATCTCTTTTTGGGATTTGCGGCTGCCGCAGGGTTATTGCTTCCCCTGTTTACCACCTTCAATCTGATCAACGAACTCGATGATGTGAATCCTGGCGGATATCGCTGGACGCAGGCCGTGATGGTTGTGTTGATGACATTGCCCAGAACTTTCATCGATCTTGGCCCGTTTATCGCGCTGATCGGCGGTATCGTCGGGCTGGGACAGTTGTCGAAAAGCGGGGAGTTAACCGCAATACGCACCACGGGATATTCAATTTTCAGAATAGCCATGGTGACGCTTTGCGCAGGACTGATGCTAACCGTTGCCCTTGGTGTCATTGATGAATGGGTTGCCTCGCCAATGCAACAACGGGCATTGCAGATAAAGACGCGCTATACCCGTCACGATATGGCGGGAAACATTCTGTGGGCC
>OCAE01000632.1_pt1 | contig 20705 bp, 18 predicted proteins | sample 1495581 | NCBI WGS metagenome assembly OCAE01 (sample SAMEA2580278, study PRJEB22360) | human gut metagenome | biome: human gut; feature: human-associated habitat; material: faeces | place: Denmark | collected 2008/2010 | reverse complement strand
AAGGCAGTCATACCCTCCCGCGGGTCCCCGCCCCGGCTGCCCCTGCTGGTAAAGCAGCGGCAGGCTGATACAGACGGCGACAGCAAACAGGCCGGTGATCCGGCGGTGATCGAGTAAAAAATTCAGGAGCCGGCCGTAGCCCGCCGCCAGTGAGCTGAAAACATACTCCGCACCCGCCGCCATCCGGCCTTCATTCTGTCCGGCGTTCAGCATAAAGGAACTCATGACCGGTGACAGCGTCAGCGCGACAATACCGGAAACAATCACAGCACCGGCAAGTGTCAGGGCAAACTCTCTGAACAGTGCGCCGGTCAGTCCGGACATCAGGCCGATAGGCGCATAGACTGCCGCGAGAGTAATGGTCATGGCAATGACCGGTCCCGCAACTTCACGGGCACCGATCAGTGCCGCCAGCACCGGTGACTTGCCTTCCTCAATATGGCGGTGGACGTTTTCCACCACCACGATGGCATCATCCACCACCAGGCCGATAGCAAGCACCATCGCCAGTAATGTCAGCAGGTTAATACTGAAACCGGCCGCCAGCATGATAATTGCCGCACCCAGCATGGAGAGCGGGATCGCCAGTACCGGGATCAGCACACTGCGCAGGGAGCCGAGACACAGGAAGATCACCGCGATCACGATCGCCAGCGCTTCCAGCAGTGTCTGCATTACCTGATCAATGGAGGCTTCAATAAAACGGGCGGTTTCAAAGGCCATCTCTGCCTTTACACCCGGCGGCAGCGTTTTTTCGATCCCCGGCAGTAACTTTTTCATACCGTCAACAATGACCAGCGGGTTACCGGACGGCGTGGAGAAAAGGCCCAGATAAATCGCAGATTCGCCGTTCATCAGGCCGCTGGTTTCGGCTGATGCCGCACCGAGTTCGACGGTTGCCACATCTTTCAGCCGGACCAGACCGTTGCCGTCACTGTGGATCACCATATCGCGGAACTCATCGACGCTGGTCAGATCCGTATTCACATATACGTTGGCTATCACAAACTCGCCTTTGACCTTGCCGGGAGCCGCCTGGTAGTTATTGCGCCGTACGGCATCCGCTACATCAGCCGCTGTCAGGCCGCGTCCGGCAAGGCGTTCCGCATCCAGCCACAGCCGCATTGCCAGCGTCTGCCCGCCGAAAACCTGTACTTTGGATACCCCCTCAATCGCAGAAAATTGTGGTTCAACCACCCGGGAAAGATAGTCAGTCAGCGCCGGCAGTCCGATATCACCGCCGGAAAAACCGATATAGGCGACCGCCGTGGATTCCCCCGATGATAATTCAATCACCGGATCATATGCCTGCTCCGGTAGTTTATAGCGTACCTGGTTTACCTTGGCCATTGCCTGAGCAAGGGCTGCTGTCGGATCCCGGTTCAGTTCCATCCTTACTGTCACGGTACTTTGCCCCTGTACAGAAGAGGAGGTGAGGTAGTCCGCCCCCTCCACGGAAGAGACAGACTGAGCAATCGGCTGGGTAACGAAACCCTGTATCAGCTCAGCGGATGCTCCCGGATAGCTGGTGGTGATGGTGATAGCCGCGCTTTGCAGCATCGGATACTGGCGGATCGGTAATTTGCTTAATGCAAACAGCCCGAGCAGCACAATCAGGGCGCTGACAACCAGCGCCAGCACCGGACGTCTGACAAAGATATCAGTAAAAGTCATCACTTCCTCCGGGACGCGGTTGTCTGCGCGGCAGCCAGCGTGTCGTTGTCACTCTGTACAATGGGGCTGCCGTCAGATAACCGGAGCTGGCCGGATGTCACCACCTGCATACCGGCGGTCAGCCCTTCTGTAATTTCGGTTTTTCCGTCCCAGCGTTTCCCGGTTTTGACCGCAGTACGGCGGGCAATCAGCCGGTTATCCTCACTTTTTTGCGCCACAAACACGGTATCGCCGTAGGCACTGTAAGTTACCGCAGTTTCCGGCACCGCAAGTACCCTGGAGGCTTCTTTCTGCGAAACCTGCACGCCCGCATACATACCGGCTTTCAGTCTGCCGTCATGGTTCGGCAGTTCCGCCTGAACCCGCACTGTCCGGGATTTATCGATCAGGGGATCGACGGCCACAATTTTTGCGGAGAAAGTTTCACCCGGCCAGGCATCTGCCAGTACGGTGACCGGCTGCCCGGTATAGAGCTGAGGAACAGCCTGCTCATCCAGTGAAAAGTTGATTTTCAGTGTGTCGGCATTGATCAGACTGACGACAGGATCACCCGCCTGAACATACTGACCTTCATGAACCTGACGTATCCCGAGTGTGCCTGAGAAGGGCGCACGGATTATTTTTTGTGCGATCTGCGCCTGTGTCTGCCGGATAGCACCCCGTGCACCGTACTGTTCTGCGCGGTTATTACCCCCCTGGGCAGCAGCCACCATATTTTTACTGAATAATTGTGTGGTCCGGTTATGAAGCTGCTCGGTATTACGCAGCTGTGCCTGCAGTTTTGCGAGTTCTCCCTGTTCGATAGCATCATTGAGCTGCACCAGCGGCTGACCCTCTTTGACTGTATCACCGGAGACAAAACGGATAGCCGTAATACGCCCCGCGGTTTCCGGTGCCACCAGTACCTGGCGGGCGGCCTCCAGTTCTCCGACTCCGGCCAGTGTCCGGTTCAGCCCGGTTTCCTCAACCGGTGCCAGCGCAACCTGTACCGGCGGCATAACATACTGTCCGTCTGCGGTATCATCCTGCCCGGAGGCCATTACATAGGTACCGGCTGCACCGGCCAGGAGCACCGCGGCAGCCGCGGAACTGATCACATACTTTTTCTTCATCACTGTCAGCCCTTACAAAAAGCCATAAAACGGCATTAAAAAATAAAAAGAACCGGGATATTTGACACCGGAATGCCGTCGGACTATAAAATCTCAGGTTAAGTTGAGGTCAACACTCCGGATGCCGGAATAACACGAAAGGAACATTCACCATGAAAAATACCGGAAAACCGATCGATTCCGCCCGGGTGCTGACGGTGGGGGAAGTGGCTAAACGGAGCGGTGTGACTGTCTCCGCGCTGCATTTTTATGAGGAAAAAGGGCTGATCACCAGCACCCGCAATCAGGGAAACCAGCGGCGTTACCCGTCTGTGGTGCTGCGCTATGTGGCGTTTATCAAGGCGGCGCAGAGCACCGGGATTCCGCTGAAAGAGATTCAGGCGGTTCTCAGTCAGTTTCCGGTCAACAGTAAGCTGACATCAGGACAGTGGCGCATTCTGTCGTCACGGGTGCGCCGTTATCTGGATGAGAAGATCACCCGCCTCACCCGGCTGCGGGATGAATTTGATAAATGTATCGGTTGTGGTTGTCTGTCTCTGACCGATTGCCCGCTGCGTAACCCGGAAGATAAGCTCGGCGCTCTGGGAGCAGGCGCTCAGATTCTGAACCGTCCGGCGGATGATGAGGAATTTACGGCGGGATAAATTGAGTTTCCGGGCAAAATCCGTTAGAAGGAGAGGATAATATTAAGGAGTTATCGTGATTACCGAAGAATTTCTCTCCAATAATGTGCTTAGCCTGATTGTGCTGGTGCTGTGTCTGCTCGGTTCCGGCGGGCTGATGATTTATAACCGCAAACGGGAAAAGGGCGAGCATGCCACATTAGTGCATGTTTCCCAGTTTATCATGTGGGCGCTGGGGGTCATTATCCTCGGCGATTTCGCTGAGCAGGGGATTGACCATTTTCAGTGGCGCTTTATCACCGCAGATACGGTCGGGATGATCTGCACCACACTGATCGTGCTGATGCTGATCCGCAAGCTGTTCCTGATGATAAACCGCCTGGCCACCGCCCAGATCAAACGCGGCAGTGATATCACCTCGGCGCATATTGTTTCCCGTGTGCTGAAAATCCTGATTGTGATAGTGGTTTTCCTGTTCTACGGTGAACACTTCGGGATGAGTCTGTCCGGCCTGCTGACCTTCGGCGGTATCGGCGGTATTGCCATCGGTATGGCGGGGAAAGATATTCTCAGCAACCTCTTTTCCGGCATTATGCTCTATTTTGACCGCCCGTTTAAAATCGGTGACTGGGTCAGCTCACCTGACCGGCAGATTGAAGGGACAGTGGTGGAAATCGGCTGGCGTATCACTAAAATCATTACCTTTGATCACCGCCCGCTTTATATTCCGAACTCACTGTTCTCTTCCATCAGTGTGGAAAATCCGGGGCGCATGACCAACCGGCGAATCAAAACCACCATCGGGCTGCGCTATGAGGATGCGGAGAAAATTTCGCAGATTGTCAGTGAAATACGGGCCATGCTGAAAGCGGAGAGCAGCATTGATCAGCACCAGACTCTGCTGGTCTATTTTGATGAATTCGGTGATTCTGCCCTCAATATCATGGTGTACTGCTTTACCAAAACCACAGTCTGGGCAGAATGGCTGGCAGCACAGCAGGCGGTGTATCTGAAGATTATTGAGATTGTGCACCGCAACGGTGCTGACTTTGCTTTCCCGAGCCGGACACTCTATATGGAACGCAACAGTGTCTCCCGCGAACCGCCGGGAGTGTGATCCGACACCTTGCACCATCCCCCCTGTTTCCGTTATTGTGCCGCCGGTTAATTCCTGAGAGGTTCATCAGAGGCGGCACAATATGGCGAAATATTTTTCCATCGGAGAGATGGCAAAGCTCCATAAAATCAGCATTCAGACACTGCGTTATTATGACCAGCTGGGGCTGTTCCGCCCGGTGTATGTCGATCAGGAAAGTCACTACCGCTATTACACGATCGATCAGTTTTCTCAGCTGGATATTATTAAGTATCTGAAATATCTCGGTATGCCGCTGAAAGATATCAAACATCGCCTGGAAGACAGTGATACGCAGATCCTCAGTCTGCTGACACGGAAAATTGCGGTGGTGGATGAAAAAATTCGCGAGCTTGAGCTGATTAAAAAAGTCCTCTCTACCAAAAAAGAGACGCTGGAAAAAGGGATTGATACTGAGAGCATCGGCAAAATCACCCGCCGTTATATTCCGCGCCGTCATATTTTATCGATGAATTATGAGCCGGGTCTGAGCTTTGAGGAGACCATGGAGTTCTCGCGGCGGCAGATTGCCAATATCCTCGAGGAAAATATTTCTATCTTCTACGGCGGCGTTAGTGGACTGGTCTCTCGTGAGGAATTTCTGGCCACACAGCAGGTGCATTATCTGAACAGTTTTGTGATTGTCGAGCGTGACCTGTTTAATCCGCAGGTGCAGGATAAAATTACAGAAATTCCCGATGGTGAATTTATCTGCCTGATGTATCAGGGGCCCTACAGCGAAAATACCGCAGCGTTTAAAGTGCTGACGGATTATGCGGAATACAAACGCATTCCGGTGGATGACATGATGTATGAAATCCCGGTGATTGATCCGCTTTCCACCAATGATCAGCGCCAGTTGCTGACGGAAATCCAGATCAAAGTGAAACGGCGTGAAATTGATACCCGCTGTCTGGTATAAAACCCTCCATATGCTATAGGTATTTATACTTTCAATACAAAAACAGGCTGATATTACTCAGCCTGTTTTTATTTTTAACACCGTATAATTACCCATTTTGTGATGTGCATCCACTATATCGTAATTGACTCTATAGTAACTGGAGAGTCTATAGTTATCCACATTACAGCAATGGTTAAAAAGGTCGTTACCGCCACACTATTACCCCCGCTGATCCTGAATCAGCCACCCGAACTGACTAATGATAATAAATGATGACATGCGGATCAGAGTGCTGATCTCATGAGGAGTCTGTTGTGCAAAAAAATACTGATTATGATTTGGAAACCAAACTGATCCACCAGGGTCATTCACCGGATCCGGCCACCGGCGCGCTGGCCAGTCCTATCTACCAGACCGCCACATTTGCGGCGCATTCTGTGGAGCATTTTGAAGAACTGTGCCGGACATGGGGCTATGTCTACAGCCGCGAGTGCAACCCGAACCTGACCGAGCTGGAAAGCAAACTGGCGATGCTGGAAGGGGCGGACAGCGCGATTGTCAGCGCATCCGGTATGGGGGCAATTGCGTCAACCCTGCTGTCACTGGTGAAAACCGGCGATCATATTGTCAGCGCGGACGGGATCTTCTCTCACACCCGCCTGCTGATGACCGAACTGCTGGCAAAATTCGGCGTGGAAATCACCTTCACTGATGCCACGGTCAGTGACAACATCCGCGCTGCCATGAAACCGGCGACAAAACTCGTGTATGTGGAAAGCCCGCTGAATCCGTCTCTGGAGCTGGTGGATATCCGTGCGGTGGCGGATATTGCCCATCAGAACAAAAGCCTGCTGATTGTTGACAGCACCTTCTGTACGCCGATCCTGCAACGACCTTTGGAACTGGGTGCGGATCTGGTGGTTCACAGCCTGACCAAGTTTATGAACGGTCACGGCGATACCCTGGGCGGCGCGGTTATCGGCTCACGTGAGCTGATCGAGCTGATCAAATGGCCGGGATTATGCTGCTTTACCGGTGCGGCGCTGGCACCGAACAACGCCTGGATGATTATGCGAGGGATGAAAACTCTCGATATGCGCATGAAAAAACACTGTGAAAACGGCCTGGCACTGGCGGAGTTCCTGACATCTCAGAGTGAAATCGAAGAAGTTCGCTACCCGGCACTGAAAAACCATCCGCATTATGAACTGTGTCAGTCTCAGATGAACGGCCTTGGCGGCGGTATTGTCTCTTTCCGTCTGAAAGAGGACATTCACGGCCTGACCCGCGACCAGGTGAGCCGCAAATTTGTGAACTCCCTGAAACTGACCACCATTGCCACCAGCCTGGGCGAAGAACACACCCTGGTTCAGATGAACGGCGAAAACCTGATCCGTATTGCTGTCGGACTTGAATCAGCAAAAGACATTATTGCGGATTTCCGCCAGGCCCTGGATGCAGTTCACGGCTGATAAAAAGAGATAATAATTATGGCAAATCACATGGCAAATCAATCCCGCGTCAGACGGATGCTGATTCTGTTTCTGCTGGCATTCGGCACCACCGCAATGTACAGCCTGCCTTACCTGAAGTCCTCGTTTTATGATCCGATGCAGCAGGCGCTGGGACTGACACACATTGAGATCGGTAACCTGCTCAGTCTGTATGGTTTGATCGGTATGTTTTCCTACTTTTTCGGTGGCTGGTTTGCGGATCGTTTTTCACTGCGCAACCTGATCACCTTCTCGCTGATCGCCTCCGGGTCACTGGGATTCTGGTTTGCGACCTTCCCGTCGTATAACACGATCCTGCTGATCCACATTCTGTGGGGTGTCACGACGATCCTGACGTTCTTTGCCGCATCGATCAAAGTGGTGCGGATGCAGGGCACGGAGAAAGAGCAGGGGCGGATCTTCGGGTTTTATGAAGGATTATCCGGTGTATCCGGCACGCTGATTTCGTTCGTCGGCCTCTATTTCTTCGGCAAATTCGCCGAGGCGGCTATCGGTTTCCGTTATGTGGTCTGGCTTTACTCCGGTGCTTCCGTAATTTGTGGCGTGCTGCTGTTCTTCCTGATCGCACACCGCAGCAGTGCCGCTGACAGCGGTGAACCGGAAGAGAAAACCACATTCCGTTCGCTGATGAGTGTGGTGACCATGCCGAAAGCGTGGCTGATCGGGCTGATTATTTTCTCCACCTATGTGGTGTTCTCCAGCCTGACGTATCTCAGCCCGTACCTGTCACAGGTGTATGTGGTACCGATTACCCTGGTGACGGCGCTGTCGATTATCCGTACCTATGTGATCAAAATGGTGGCCTCTCCGGTGGCGGGGATCGTGACGGATAAAGTCGGATCATCTATCAGCGTGATGTTTGTCGGCTTTATCATCATGGCGGTGAACTGTGCTCTGTTCCTCGTGATCCCGAAAGGTAATGCCTTTATGTGGTTTGCGGTGGTGAATATGGTGGTACTGAGTGCGTTACTGTTTGCCTTCCGCGGTATCTATTTTGCCTCAGTCGCAGAATCGAAAATCCCGATGAAAACCACCGGTGCGGTGGTGGGTTTTGCCTCCTTTATCGGCTTTTCCCCGGACGCGTTCTATTATTCCGTTGCCGGCTACTGGCTGGATAAATACGGTGAAACCGGTTACAGCTATATCTTTATGCTCTCGGTCGCCTGTGCGCTGTTGGGTGTGGTGGCAACGTTCCTGCTGCGTCAGATCAACCGCCGGGAAGCGGCAGGCGGCGGGATGGCACTCTCTCCGTCAGTCTGAAAATACAGAAAGCCCCCCCGAAACGGGGGGCTTTGCACAAAAAGCGTCCTGCTGATTAATAGCGGTATTCCACACCCAGCCAGAAGTTACGGCCTTCTTCCATATAGCCGTTGGTGTACTCGTAGGATTTATCAAACAGGTTGTTGACGGAGGCATTGGCGGAAATGCCGTAACCGAAGTCATAATCCGCGCGCAGTCCGGTGAGAGCATAACCGGCCACTTTCTCATTACTGTCATTGTACTGATAGCTCCAGGCACGGAACTCTTCGGACAGGGTGATCGTCAGCGGCTCGATCGGTGTGACTTTTACCCAGGCATACATTTTATGCTTCGGCAGTCCTTCTGCATGATCAACATCTTTCGGATCACTGTGGATGTAGCTGTAGTTGATCCCGGTTTTCAGCCAGTCACTGACTTCGCCTTTCACGCCCAGATCCAGCCCGGTGTAATCCACACGGCCACTGTTCTGGTTCTGAAAGTAGCGGTCACCGTTTTTAATCACGGTGTGTGCGAGGATCGCATCATCCACGCGGTTGTGATAGATGCTGGCCTGGTAGCCCCATTTATCAGTGATATTCCCTTCATAGGTTAAATCGAAGGTCAGTGCGCGTTCGGCTTTCAGGTTCGGGTTAATGATACCCAGTGAACCATCTTTTGGTTTTTCAGTGGTATAGCGCTCTTTCTGTGTCGGGAAGCGACTGCGGTCAGACACGGAGAACCGCATGTTGTCCTGGTTGGCGAAGGTGTATTTTGACATCACTTCCCAGTTAAACGCGTGCTGATCATTATCATCCGCACCTTTATCCGCCTGACGGCTTTCGCGCCAGTCATAGCCGATGGCACCGATAAAATCGAGATCAGGCGTGGCTGCCCACTGGTATTCGGTAGCGACAGAATAAGTGCGATCTTTGTAACGCAGAATATCCCCGTTACGCTGTTTTTGTGCACGGTGAACGTCATCTTTCCAGTGTGCGGAGAATGACAGCAGATCGCGTTCACGCATGTCGATCCCTAACTGGAGAGAGGCACCGTTGCTGAAATCATCGTAATAGCTGTAATCGTACCCTTTGCCGTCTTTTTTATACATCAGCAGGGTATTTTCAAACTTGTCATGGAACAGGCGGCCCTGGAGATTGACGCCGTCTGTCAGCTGAGTGGTACTGTTGAAATAGTAGCTCTCTTTGTTGTAATCCGGCCATTCCCACCAGCTGTATTTGCCTTTGCCCGGCACCGCAGACGGCGAGCTGTCTTTGCTGCCGTCCTGCTTAAGATAGGTAAAGACATACTGGTCGGTTTCACGCGGGGTCCAGCCTACTTTCACCATGCCGCGTTTATCATCGGATGAGGGGTGCGTGCGGCGGCCGTTGCTACCCGCCAGGGTATTGTCATCATCGGAGCCCGGCAGGCCGAGGAAACGCTGTTTGTACTGGCTGCCGCTGACCTGGATAAAACCGAGATCGCTGCGTGCGCCGACACGGGCACTGGTGTTATAGGCATTATCCGCGCCGCGTGCAAAGCCCTGGCTGAATGATACATTGGCCTCAAACGGTTTTTTCGGGGTGGCGGTGGTGAGGTTGATTGCACCGCCCATCAGGTTCGGGCCCTGTAACAGCGAAGTATAACCTTTGCTCACTTCAATACTTTCCAGTTCGCTGGTCATAAAGCGGCCGAGGTCAAGGTTGCCGTCATACGGGACATACGTCGGGATGCCGTCGAAGAATACCGGCACCTGGCGGCTGTCAAAACCACGGACTTTGACCGTCAGCTCATTGCGGTTGCCCGATTTTTCGAGAACCACACCCGGCATGGTGCTGATCGCTGTCGCCGCATTGGTTTTGTTCAGCGACTGCATCTGCGGCTGTGTGATGACATCCGGATTAGAGGCTACCGGGCTGCCCCAGACAGTCAGAATATCTGTGCTTTCTGCCTGTACCGCAGGCGCGGTTGCCAGCAGAATTGCTGAGCAGAGTAGAGTTCGTTTCATTATTATTTTTCCTGTTACCGATATGTATTTATTTATATAGCGACTTGCCAGACAAAAGGATAAAACGGCCGGTTCAGTGACCTGACCGGTTTATCCCTTAACTCACTATAAGGTTGTACGATTTTCCGTCAGCGCGGATATAACCGGACTTTAATGTCCGCAGGGGACGCATAATACGGCGCAGACGTGACAAACAACTTCACGCCGGTATCCGCATACTGCCCGATGGTTTCTTCATTCAGTCCGCCTGCAACCGACAGTGTGCAGCCCGGAGCCAGCACTGCGGCATCTTTAACGAGACGGCGGATATCATCAGGACTGAATTTATCCAGCTGCAGCACATCCGGGCGGCCTTTCAGCGCCTGATACGCCTCATCCGGATTATCCGCCTCGGCAATAATGGTCTTTTCCGGCGCTTCACGGCGCAGTGCGGCAATCGCCGCACACCAGTTTTCCGGCTCTGCCAGGAAACGGCGGTGATTGGCAAACAGCAGGATAGTTTCCGCGCAGCCCTGACGGTGGATGATGCCTTTCCCTGCCAGTACAGCTGCGGTTGCCAGCAGTTTGGTGCCGGGGATATTTTTACGGGTGCAGGCCAGCTGTGCGTCCGGCTGATACTGACGAATAATATCCACCATGCAGCGGGTCATCTGTGTCACGCCGCTGCTCCACTCAATTACATTCTGGACCATCTTCCAGCCCTGATGCAGCGCGTCCGCGCGACCGGTTGCGGTTAGTAACAGGGTACCGGCTTCGGCATAATCGCCGTCGTTCGCGTGTAATTGTGTCTGTAAGCCGAGTTTTTCCAGTAATTTCTGACCCAATGTCAGCCCGCTGACATAACCGGCCTGCTTGCGGGAAAAGTGCATTTCCCCGCTCTGTGCGCCGATGCCGAGTGCGCGGGTGGTGAGATCGCCGTAATGAATGTCCTCCAGCAGGAGGCTGTCCAGAAAGGCATCACTGTAGTAGATCACTTCCGGCCTCCCGGCAGCAGCAGGGCCGATTCCGGTACCACATTCCAGGAAACCATGGCCCAGTCGCGGGTGGCCGGTACCACCGGCAGGCCGTCTGCCGCCTGTTGGTCGTAATAGCGGTGCAGCAGGGTCATCTCATGGTCATCAAGTTGTCCCAGCGACCAGACCACCCCTTCGGCAAATTGCTCAAAGGTCATATTGTCGCGGCTCTGGCAGTTCGGGCTGCGGATAAATTCCACATCGGGATGAATACCAAGCTGGTTGAGGATATTCACCGCGTAAATATAGGTCGGCAGCGTGACCGGCGTGCGCCCGATGGCGCGGATCACGCGGATATCGACAAATGTCGGGCTGACAGTGTGAGTGGTGTAAACCCGCAGCCGTGCATGGCGGTTCAGCTTCAGCAGCGCGGCCTGTAAATCCATCACCAGCGTGGAGCGGGAGGCCACGGCGATATCGCACGGTGGCAGGGCTGACCAGTCATCTTCCCAGGCGCAGTGGCGGAAAGTGACGTGTGAGCAGCCCTGAGTCTCTGCCCGCTGACGGGCGACTTTCAGCATTCCTTCGCTGTAATCAATACCGGTGACCTGCTCAAAGCTGTCCGCCAGCTGTAACGCGACAGAGCCCGGCCCGCAGCCGACATCCAGCAGGGTTTTCGCGCCGGTAGTATCAACAATCTCTTTAAAGCGGATCAGGTACGGATCGGCGGGGTTCGCACAGTTTTGTGCCATTTTCTCCGCACGTTTGTCCCAGTGTTCCGGATCTTTGCGGGTGCGTTCGGCCTGTGCGAGATGGTCGCGGTAGAGTTGTGCGAAATCGATATCATCAATAGTCATGAGCATCCCTTATAAGCTGGCTGCGCGAAGTGGGCAGCAATATGTTCTGGTGTCACATGATAGAGTGCCGCCAGGGTTTCCGGTGTGAGCAGCGCGGCAGGTTTATCCTGGCAGGCGGGGGCGTCTTTGCTGAGCATTACGATACTGTCCGCCACGGCCGCCGCATGCTGCGGGTGGTGGGTGGACATCAGTATGGTGATCCCTCTCTCACGTAATTGTTCTATCTTATTCAGTAATTTTATCTGATTGCCGAAATCCAGGCTGGCCGCCGGTTCATCCATAATCAGCAGTCCCGGCTGTTGTACCAGGGCGCGGGCAATCAGCACCAGCTGTTTTTCCCCGCCGCTCAGGCAGGAATAGGCGCGTTGTGCCAGATGGGCGATCCCCAGGTGGGCCAGTTCCTGCTCTGCCATCTGCCGTTCGGTGCGTCCCGGGGCGGCAAACAGGGAGAGATGGGCACTGCGTCCGAGAGCAACCATATCCGCCACACGGAAAGAAAATGGCATGTTGTGTGCCTGCGGTACATAGGCAACGCGGCGGGCGAGTGCGGCGGCGCTCCAGTCACGCAGCGGTGTGTTATTAATGCGGATTTCCCCGGCTTTCGGCGGTAACAGGCCGAGCAGGGTTTTCATCAGTGTGGTTTTACCGCAGCCGTTGGCACCGAGCAGACAGATAATTTCTCCCTGATGCAATTGCAGATTGATGTCAGTGAGTATTAACTTATCTCCGTAGCCGACTGCCAGGCCGCGGGTGGTCAGGACATCACTCATCCGTTCCTCCGGGTCTGCAACAGCAGAAAAATAAAGAAAGGTGCGCCGACCGCAGAGGTCAGAATGCCGAGCGGCAGTTCAATCGGGGCAATGGTGCGTGCCAGCGTGTCTGTCAGCAGCAGCATGATGGCACCGATCAGCAGAGATACCGGCAGCTGGTGGCTGAAGTTGGCACCCACTAACAAACGGGTGATATGCGGGACAATCAGTCCGAGCCAGCCGATAATCCCTGCGACGGAGACCGCACTGGCGGTGATCAGGGTGGCTGAAGCAATAAAAATCAGCCGCGTCACGGTGACATTCAGCCCGAGCGTACGGGCTTCCTCATCACTCAGGCTGAGCAGATTCATGCGCCAGCGCAGCAGCAGAAGCGGCACCATCCCGGCGAAAATCAGCGGTGCAGTGGTTTTAATATCATCGGGTGAAATCGCGGACAGACCACCGAGCAGCCAGAAGGTCATGGCAGGCAGCTGGGTATAGGGATCGGCCAGAATCTTCATCAGGGAAATCGCAGAGCCGCACAGGGCGCTGACGGCGATCCCGACCAGCACCAGTGACAGTACAGGATCATGCTGACGCGCCAGCCGGGCGACAGAATAGACGAGGGCAACCACACACAGCCCGCCGGTAAAGGCGAACAGCTGGATAGTGAGCATTGACTGACCGGCAAAAATCCCGAGGATCGCACCAACCCCCGCCCCGGCGGAAACGCCAAGAATATCCGGTGAAACCAGCGGGTTACGGAACATGCCCTGATACGCTGCCCCGGCGATAGCCAGCCCGCCGCCGATAATCAGCGCGGCAGCAATACGCGGCAGACGGATTTGCCAGAAGACGGTCATATCGCGGCTCAGTGCCGGATCATCCGCACCGGTATTGCCGGTGATTTTCGCCAGCACCACATCCCACAGTTGCTGCGGAGTTAGTGAGAACTTACCAACATTCAGCGCGATACCGGTGAGTAATACTAGCAGCAGAAGCAGTAACAGCGTTTTGGCGGAGGTGGTCATCGGGCTGATAACAGAGTGTTAATCTGTGCCTCCGATAACGGCGAGTGATAAAACAGACTGAAAAACAACCCGGTATCTGTTTTCAGATCCGCACTTTCCGGTTCAAACTGTGCCTGAAGACGGCGCAGTCCTAAAAGCCGGTTCAGCCCCGGCGGGCTGTCGAGCCAGCCGGACGGCAGCCCGGCATAGTAAAAGACCTGTTTATTCTTCACCGCATCCAGACTCTGCCAGACCTCACCCTGCATAATCGCGTCATACGTTACGGCATCCTGGGCGATAATAAAATCCGGGTTCCACTGCAGTAACTGCTCGAAAGAGACTTCCGCCAGTCCCTGCATATCCGGGACATCCGCGACATTCTCAAACCCCAGCAATTCCGGGGCTTCGCTGTGAATCGAACCGCGCAGACCGGTTTGCAGACCTTTCGCCCCGCGTGCCAGATAAAAACGGCGGTTGTGTGTCTGCCGATCAGCAAAAGCGGCAGCATCCCGCAGCCATTTCTCTGCCAGCTGTGCCTGTTGTTCCGTGCGTTCCGTTTCCCCCAGCAATGCACCGGCCTGACGCAGCAGATCCGGGGTTTGTGTCAGATTACCGGACAACAGAATATACGGAATACCGGTCTGGCGGCTGAAACGGGCGGCCTGTGAACGGTAAGTGTCATCGGTCAGCCCGCTGTCAACAATCACATCCGGTGCCAGTGCCAGCAGGGTTTCCGGAGAGAGGGTACTGCCGCGTCCGGAGAGGCGTCCGGTGACCGGCAGCGCGCGCCAGCGGGGGGCAAAATACGGGCTGTTTTTTACCGACAGGGAAGCAAAGCCCGGCAGTTTTTCCGGGGCGACCGCAAACAGCAGCTGATCAGTCGGCGGGCCGCTGCTGACCACACGGTGAATGGCCTCCGGCGGCGGAAGCTGACCATAAATAAAGACCTGAGAGGCGGTTTCCGGCGCGGCAGCGGCTGACAATGCCGGAAAAGTGAACAGCAGTGCGCAGCAGAAAAGAAATCCCGGACAGAAGCGGTTAGGTGTCATCGTGATCAGTCGTCGTTATCGTTATGTTTATTGTTATACAGCGGGACGTTAGCGCAGAGCATGAGGTGAGTCAATAAAATCAGCGGTAAATAGGGAAGTAAGTCAAAACAAGGTAAAATTCCGGGCAGAATACGGTATAACTACGGCCTCTTTTGGCGGGATATGACGACACACAGACCAGTCTGTATTAAGATAAGCACTATGAAGAAAAAACGCCCTTCGTTACAGGACGTGGCTGACCGCGTTGGTGTAACCAAAATGACTATCAGCCGCTTTTTGCGTAACCCTGAACAGGTTTCCGAAAAACTGCGCGGCACCATTGCCCGTACCCTCGATGAACTGGGGTATATTCCGAACCGGGTGCCGGATATTTTATCCAACGCCACCAGCCGGGCTATCGGCGTGCTGCTGCCCTCGCTGACCAACCAGGTGTTTGCGGAAGTGATCCGCGGTATTGAAACCGTGACGGATGCCGCCGGGTATCAGACGATGCTGGCGCACTACGGCTATCAGGCGGAGAAAGAAGAAGATCGCCTGGTCTCCCTGTTGTCCTACAATATTGACGGCCTGATTCTGGCTGAACGTACCCATACCCCGCGCACCCTGAAAATGCTGGCTACCGCCGGCATTCCGGTGGTTGAGCTGATGGACAGCGTCTCCCCCTGCTATGATTCCGCCGTCGGGCTGGATAACCGGCTCGCTGCATTTGAAATGACGCAGGCCATGATTACACGCGGCTGCCGCCGTGTGATTTACCTCGGTGCACGTCATGACGAACGGACATTCATGCGCCTTCAGGGTTATGAACAGGCCATGCGGGATGCCGGGCTTGAACCGGGCAATGTGATGACGCAGGAAAGTTCATCCTATTCGCTGGGGGCGAGACAACTGCACCAGGTCAGAGCCGATTATCCGGATGCTGACGGGCTGTTTTGTACCAACGATGACCTTGCGATCGGTGCTATTTTTGAGTGTCAGCGTCTCGGGATCCGCATTCCGCAGGATCTGGCGGTTGCCGGGTTCCACGGCCATGATGTCGGTCGTGTGATGACCCCGAAACTGGCAAGTGTTCTCACACCGCGTGACCTGATGGGCCGCCGTGCGGCAGAAGTGCTTCTGGCGCGTCTGCGCGGTGAACTGCCGCCTCAGCAGATAGTGAATGTCGGCTTCGAATTATTACCGGGAGAGAGTATTTAACGGCTCCCGGCCCTTCCTGAAGTGACAGGTATTTCGTTTGAGATAACTGTCACAATTTATTCATCTGAAAACAGTGTTTGATTGCATTGTAACCATATCCGTTGGTAATGTTACCGGTAATAGTTACCGGTAACATGTCCGGTGATAATGACCGCATAAGAGGAATTGTTATGAGTGATAGCCAAAAACCACATCACGCCTTTGTTTTGATGGGGGTTTCCGGCTGCGGAAAATCCGCTGTGGCTAACGGGGTTGCAACCGGGCTGAATGCGGCCTTTCTGGACGGGGATTACCTGCATCCGCGTGCCAATATTGAAAAAATGGCGGCGGGGCACCCGCTGAATGACGCCGATCGGGAGCCGTGGCTGAAAGCCATCAATGACGCGATTTTTGCTATGCAGCGGACCAATGAGCTTTCGGTGATTGTCTGTTCGGCGCTGAAAAAAAACTATCGCGATATTCTGCGCCGTCAGAACAAAAACTTGTCATTTATCTGGCTGAAAGGGGATTTTGATCTGATCGAAAGCCGCCTGAAAGCCCGCAAAGGGCATTTCTTCAAACCGGAAATGCTGATCACTCAGTTCGATACCTTAGAAGCACCGGATACTGCCGCAGAGCAGGATGTGCAGGTGCTGGACATTCAGCCGCCGCTTGAGGATGTGATTGCGGGCGCGGTTCAGATTATCAGACAGGTTTCCGGAGGTCAGTCATGACAACATTAACTCTGGTGTTAACTGCCGCCGGGTCGGTATTACTGCTGCTGTTCCTGGTGATGGTCGCACGGCTGCACGCCTTTGTGGCGCTGATGATTGTGGCTATCGGCGCGGGGCTGTTCTCCGGCATGCCGCTGGAGCAGATCACACAGACCATGCAAAACGGCATGGGCGGCACACTCGGTTTCCTGGCGATAGTGGTCGCGCTCGGGGCGATGTTCGGCAAAATCCTGCATGAAACCGGCGCACTCGACCAGATAGCCGTCAAACTGCTGAATTCTTTCGGTGAAAAACGGGCGCACTACGCGCTGGGGATCGCCGGGCTTATCTGCGCGCTGCCGCTGTTCTTTGATGTGGCGATTGTGCTGCTGATCGGCGTGGTTTTCGCCGTTGCCCGCCGGACCGGCGGTAATGTGGTGCGCCTGGCTATCCCGTTGTTTGCCGGTGTGGCGGCGGCGGCCTGCTTCCTGCTGCCGGGACCGACCCCGATGCTGCTGGCAGACCAGATGGATGCGGATTTCGGCTGGATGATCCTGATCGGCCTGTGCGCGGCGATCCCGGGTATGATCCTGGCAGGCCCCCTGTTCGGTAACTTTATCAGTAAGTTTGTCACCCTGGAGTTGCCGGAAGATTTGACTGAACCGAGCATCGGGCAGAGTAAAATGCCGTCGTTCGGCCTGAGCCTGGCGCTGGTACTGTTCCCGCTGGTGCTGGTCGGTCTGAAAACCATTGCAGCGCCGATGGTGGATCCGGATTCAAAACTGCACGCCTGGCTGGTGTTTATCGGACACCCGTTCCTGGCTATCCTGATTGCCTGTCTGGTGGCGATTTACGGCCTGGCAATCCGCCGTGGCATGAGCCGCAATAAAGTCATGGAAATCTGCTCTGCCGCTATTCAGCCGGCCGGGATTATCCTGCTGGTGACCGGTGCCGGTGGTGTGTTCAAACAGGTGCTGGTGGATTCCGGTGGATCCACCACGCGGGGTGAACCCCTGTTGGGCGCGGGCCTGCCGATTGCGGCTGCCTGTTTTGTTCTCTCCGCCGCCGTCCGTGTGATCCAGGGCTCTGCAACCGTTGCCTGTCTGACCACCGTTGGTCTGGTGCTGCCGGTTATCGGTGAGCTGGGCTATTCCGGCGCACAGCTGGCGGCTCTGTCTGTCTGTATCGCGGGCGGCTCTATTGTACTGAGCCACGTGAACGACTCCGGCTTCTGGCTGTTCGGGAAATTTACCGGCGCGACGGAAGCACAAACCCTGAAAACCTGGACGCTGATGGAAACCATCCTCGGCACCACCGGTGCTATCGTCGGTATGTTGTTCTTCGCCTTCCTGTAACATCGCTGTTTTCACTCTCCGGCAGCGGGTTATTAAAATCCGCTGCCGTTTTTATCACTCCCCGCCGTCTGCATAAAGCCTCTGTTTTTTCCGCCGATAGTCAATTTAACCCCGGCGGCAATCCGCGCTATTTCCCTGAGTTGTATTATCTGTCTTAACCGGAATTAACATGCTGAATATAATGAAAAAATGGATATTTTTACAAAAAAAACAGCCCGTTGTCTTCTGGGAGGAATCGGCGGTTTATCCGGCACCGTCAGAGCACGTGATGACGGGAAATACGGATGAACAGCAGCACTATCACGGTGAAATTCTGTGCCGTCATTTGCTGGATGGGATCGCGGTGATAGAGATTATCCGCAACTCCCTGCTGGATTCCGGCACCCGGCTTGCCGGGGAGCAGGGCACACTGGATGAAATCGCGCTGCATAACAGCGAAACACGCCGCTATATGCAGGAGCTGTGCAGTGTGCTGGATGATATCAGTGAGCACGCGGATAAGGGGCTTGATTACACGCAAAAACTGGTCTCTGTGCTGGGACAGATTAATCAGAACATTAATAATATCGAACGCCTTGCCAACCAGACTAATCTGCTGGCGGTTAACTCGGCGATTGAAGCGTCTCATGTCGGCAGCCGGGGAGCCGGGTTTTCAGTGATTGCCCGTGAGATAAAACAGTTATCCGGTGAAATTCAGGACGAAGCCGTCAATATCACTGCCTTTACCGGCAAAATAAAATCACATGCCAAAGCGATTTATACGGATGCGGAAGATAACCAGAAGCTGGTGAGCAGCATCCGCGATATCGCGGTGCAGGCCGAGGATCGCTTACAGAATATGATCACCAGTTCCTCGCGGATGGAAGCGATCATCCGGTTTGTGGCGGTTCAGCAGTTTCTCAATACCGTCAAGCTGGATCACGTTATCTGGAAAGGGGATATCTACCGCCGCCTGCTGGACGGAAACGCGGATTTATCGGTTAACGACCACACACAGTGCCGTCTCGGCAAATGGTATTACGCGGACGACGGACAGCGGTTTACCGGCCATGATGCCTACCGGAAGCTGGAAAGGCCGCACCGGCTGGTGCATCTTTCCGGGCGTCTGGCGCTGGAAGCCAGGGCTCAGGGCTCACTTCATGATGAGGAGCTGCATTTAACGGCTATGGAAGAAGCCAGCCGTGAAGTGATCGAAAATATCGATGACCTGCTCGCGTCGATCAGTTACTGATATCAGCCGAACAGCGTGATTTGCCGGTTTTTCAGTCGGGTGATTTTTTCGGATAGCTGAATTTTCTTTTCTGCGGCGGCAAAGGCATCCGGCGGCATATGACTGACCAGTTCACTGAGCTGATCCGGTGATTTTACAACAATAAACTGTTTTTTATCGCGGATAAAAACAACGGAATATTTTTTCTGATTTAATAATTCCAGCACGTTGCTGAGTGTGCCGGTGCTGCGGCTGTCCCAGATCATCAGTCCGTAATCCGCTTCAGCGGCCATCGCTAAGTCTTTCGCGGTAAAAAATGCCCGGCTTCCCGGCGCATAAGGGGTTTCTGTCACCTGTACCGGCCAGTTTCCGAGGTTATTTCTCGGGGTCGGTGAGCTGCTGAAGACAGTGACGTGATGATAACCGGATTGTTCCAGAAATTGCTGAATGGCTGAATCCGCACCGGCGGCATCACCAACAATAATACGGAGATGCCGGGTGGTTATTTTTTTCAGCCGTTCAGTGACCAACGGGTCTAATACTTTGATTTTAATCGATCCTGCGACGAAAATCGTCGTCATGCCGGTCTCCAGGTGAGTGTCGCCACATAAATGTTATTCACTTTACTATAACCGCGAAGAACTTGACAGGCTGACTCCAGTGACGCACCGGTATGGTACAGGTCATCAATGACCACGACATTCCAGCATCCGTCATTTTGAATTTGATCAAAAACAGAATAGCTGTCACCGATGGCATCCAGTTTTTCCTGCTTGTCAGTCAGATTTTTGAGCGGTGTACCTCCGGATTCTTTCAGCAGCAAATGATCAAAATGCGGCAGTCGCGTCATGCCTGAAACCAGCCGGACAATTTCTGTTACCGGCTGGCGGGAACGGGCGGTGGAGGCGGGCATGGGAAGGACGAAACGGGCATCCGGAAAACGGGCTTTTATGTGATCTGAGAGGCAGCGGGCGAGCGGGTCAAGCTGAGACCAATCCTGTTTATATTTCAGCCGGTACAGCGCTTCACCCACTTCTGTTCTTTTGGTATCAAACTGCATGTGCCCGGCACTGTTTTTACCCAGTGGTCTGCTCCATTCAGTGTGTTTATCCAGGGCGAACCCCGCTTTCCAGCTCCCGTAGAGTGGCTTGATATCGGTCTTCATCATCAGTCCTTTGGTAACGAATACAACACAGATATTGAGGGATGATTAAAGATTGTTCTTTTGGGGGATGCACGTTTCCGGCGGGGATTTTGTGAACAGAAAGGCAAAATGACGGGATATTACGTATAAAAAACCCCCGGAAACCGGGGGTTGAGTGAACATCGCTGTCGGGTAAACGGGCGGTGTTTCAGGGGTGATGACGTAAAAAATGACTCAGCTCCGCGCGGGTGGGGGCACCGTCAGATCCGGGACGACGATGCAC